>HBJMC02800__coassemble_100_pt1 | contig 81981 bp, 77 predicted proteins | sample HBJMC02800__metabat2_low_PE_013 | metagenome-assembled genome bin HBJMC02800 | reverse complement strand
TATGAGTTCCTGTTTGAGGAGGAGACCAAGGCAGGCCTGGAGGGCTATGACAAGGGACAGGTCACCGACCTGGGGGCCGTCAACGTCATGACCGGTATCTACACCGGCCGCTCCCCTAAGGACAAGTTTATCGTAATGGACGATACCTCCCGGGATACCGTGTGGTGGACCTCTGACGAGTTCAAAAACGACAACAAGCCCGCCTCTCAGGAGGCTTGGGACGCCTGCAAGAAGCTGGCGCAGGAGCAGCTGTCCAACAAGCGCCTGTTCGTGATGGACGTGTTCTGCGGCGCCAACCATGACTCCCGCATGGCCATCCGCTTCATCATGGAGGTGGCATGGCAGGCTCACTTCGTCAAGAATATGTTCATCCAGCCCACCGCCGAGGAGCTGGAGAACTTCGAGCCCGACTTCATCTCCTACAACGCCGCCAAGGCCAAGGTGGAGAACTACAAGGAGCTGGGCCTGAACTCCGAGACCGCCGCCATCTTCAACCTCACCTCCCGGGAGCAGGTCATCCTGAACACCTGGTACGGCGGCGAGATGAAGAAGGGCATGTTCTCCATGATGAACTACTACCTGCCCCTGAAGGGCATGGCCTCCATGCACTGCTCCGCCAACACCGACATGAACGGCGAGAACACCGCTCTGTTCTTCGGCCTGTCCGGCACCGGCAAGACCACCCTGTCCACCGATCCCAAGCGTCTGCTCATCGGCGATGACGAGCACGGCTGGGATGACAACGGCATCTTCAACTTCGAGGGCGGCTGCTACGCCAAGGTCATCAACCTGGACAAGGAGTCCGAGCCTGACATCTACAACGCCATCAAGCGCAACGCTCTGCTGGAGAACGTCACCGTTGACGAGAACGGCAAGATCGACTTTGACGACAAGAGCGTCACCGAGAACACCCGCGTCAGCTATCCCATCGACCACATCGAGAAGATCGTCCGCCCGGTGTCCGCTGCGCCTGCCGCCAAGAACGTCATCTTCCTGTCCGCCGACGCTTTCGGCGTGCTGCCCCCGGTGTCCATCCTGACCCCGGAGCAGACCGAGTACTACTTCCTGTCCGGCTTCACCGCCAAGCTGGCCGGCACCGAGCGCGGCATCACCGAGCCCACCCCCACCTTCTCCGCCTGCTTCGGCCAGGCCTTCCTGGAGCTGCATCCCACCAAGTATGCCGAGGAGCTGGTCAAGCGCATGAAGGCCAGCGGCGCCAAGGCTTACCTGGTCAACACCGGCTGGAACGGCACCGGCAAGCGCATCTCCATCAAGGATACCCGCGGCATCATCGACGCCATCCTGGACGGCTCCATCAAGACCGCGCCCACCAAGACCATCCCCTACTTCAACTTTGAAGTCCCCACCGAGCTGCCCGGCGTCGATCCGAAGATCCTCGATCCTCGCGACACCTACGCCGACGCCGCCGAGTGGGATGCCAAGGCCAAGGATCTGGCTTCCCGCTTCCAGAAGAACTTTGTCAAGTACGAGAGCAACCCCGCCGGCAAGGCTCTCGTTCCCGCCGGCCCGCAGCTGTAAGCTGGCTGTGTGACGGCATTGTGACAGCATAAAACCCGCCCCGTACCGCAGTTTTGCGGCACGGGGCGGGCTTTTTCATGTTTTTGGGGCGCGGCGGGGCGTGGTCAGTCGGCTTCCGCCTGCGCCCGCAGCGCCGCCAGCAGCACTTCCCTGTCGTTGGGCAGGCGGCCGTCCATGACGGCTTCCAGCAGGGCATGCAGCGCATCGCCCACGGCGGGGCCGGGGCGGATGCCGGCGGCCAGGGCGTCGCCGCCGCCCACTTTCAGGCGGGCAAGGGTATAGCAGCCGGTGCGGGCCAGCGCGTGCATGCGCGCTTCAAAGGCGTCCACCTCGGCGCGGCGGGCGGCGACGGCCTCGTTTTGGGCGTGGGCGTCCAGGTCCGCCCGCTTGACGGCGCACAGCTTTGCCAGCCAGCCTTCGCCCCGCCGGGCCAGCAGGCGCAGCGCGGCGGGGTCGTCCGGCGGCAATGGGCCGTCGTGGACGGCCACCAGGCTGGCCACCTCCTGCCGCAGGGCGTTGGGGGCTTTCAGCCGGCGCAGGATGCTGTCCGCCAGGCGGGCGCCCCGCTGGTTATGCCCCGGGAAATGCGCCGCGCCGTCCGGCCCCACCGTGCGGCACAGCGGCTTGGCCATGTCGTGCAGAAGCATCGTCCAGCGCAGGGTGCGCAGCGCGCCGGGGGCGTTTTCCTGCCCGACGGCCCCCACCGCCGCGGCGGTGTGCTGCCACACGTCAAAGCAGTGCCACCGCCCCTGCTGGCCGCAGCCGATGCAGGGCGCGATCTCCGGGATGGCCCCGGCCAAAATCCCGCCGTACTGCGCCAGCACCCGCCCGGCGGCGGGGCTTTGCAGCAGGCGGTCCAGCTCGGCAAAAATGCGCTCGGCCGACACATTCTGCACCGTGTCCCGCAGTCGCTCCGCCGCGGCGGCGGTGTCCGGGTCAACGGCAAGATCCAGCTGGGCGGCAAAGCGCACCGCCCGCAGGATGCGCAGGGCGTCCTCGGCAAAGCGGGCGTCCGGCCGCCCCACGCAGCGGATGACGCCGGCGGCCAGGTCGGCCCGGCCGCCGAAGCAGTCCACCAGCCCTGTGTCCGGGCTCCAGGCCATGGCGTTGACGGTAAAATCCCTCCGGGCCAGGTCGTCCTCCACCCGCGGCACAAAACGCACGGCGTCGGGGTGGCGGTGGTCGGTGTAGCCGCCCTCCACCCGGAAGGTGGTGATCTCGTAGGGCCTGCCCTGCAAAACCACCGTCACCGTGCCGTGCTTGAGGCCGGTCAAAATCAGCTTGTGCCCGGCAAACACCGCGCGGGTCTCGTCCGGCAGGGCGCTGGTGCAGACGTCCCAGTCGCCGGGGGTGCGGCCCAGCAGGCTGTCCCGCACGCAGCCGCCCACCACATAGGCGGCGTGCCCCGCGGCGGCCAGCTGTGCCAGCAGCCAGGCCACCGGTTCCGGCAGGCGCAGCGGCGGGCGATCGGCGCTCATTCGGCCGGCCGCCATTCTTCCGTCAGATCCACCACGCAGGCAACGCAGTCCCCTTCCGCCAGCAGGTCGGCTGCCTTGGCTGCGGCGGCCGCGGCGTCGGGCATCCAGGTGACCAGGAAAAAGTTTTCGGCCGGGACTTCGTAGTAGACCCAGGCGCCGTCGGCCCGGACCAGATCCTCGATATGGTCCAGCTGCTCGCCGTCCACCAGGCCCTGACCCTCCTCGGCGTAGATCATCTCCGGCTGGATCTGGATGGAGTTGATGACGTTGATGCTGCTGCTGATATAGCTGTCCCGGTCGGTGGCCTTGTCCCCCGCCCGCCAGGCGGTGGCAAACGCCTTGATGAGCAGCTCGCGCACTTCCAGCATCGGATCCCCTGCGGTATACATAAAACGATTCCTCCTGTAATTTCAGACTGTGCTACCAGTATACCACAAAACCGCCGCGCTGCCCACTGGGCGGCACGGCGGGGCAGTTTCGGTCAAATTGCGTATGCGGCGGGGTCACCGGGTGGCGAACTGCGGGTCGGCCGCCCGCGTCGCCATGCCGAAAGTCTGCCGCAGCCGGGCGTAAGCCGCCTGCACCGGGGCGGGGACATCCACATGGGCGATGAACCCCTTGCCCCTGGGGCCGTAGCCGCCGGCGTCGTCGGTCAGGCGGGGGATCTCGCCCAGCAGCAGTTCCACATGGCGTTCCATCGGCCACATGCCGTGGATGGGCCGGGCATAGGCCAGCGCGCCGCCGTCCCACACCACCTCGGCCCGGTAGGCCGCGTAGTTGAGGATGCGCACGCCGCCGGGGCAGTGCAGCCGCATACCGGCGTCCATCCGCAGCTGCATCGCCGCGTCCTGGCAGAGAAGGATGCTTGTAAACGGCACCTGTTCCTGCTCCAGAAGCCCCAAAAGCAGCGTGATGTTGTTGCCGCAGTTGGTGGAGCGGGTCTCCAGCAGGTCGGCCCGGCAGCCGTGCACCGCCGCCAGATACCGCTGGAACAGCTCGGCTTCCGGCTGGCCCTCGGTCTCAATGTCGGGGCGCTCGGCGTGCAGCCTGCGGCGCAGCGCCCCGGTGGTGTGGCCGGCGCCTCCCACGATCACATACCGCCGGGCGATGCCCTGCCGGATGGCGTCGGCCAGCAGGTCACCGCCGGCCAGGATGCTTCCGCCGAACAGCACCATCACATCCACCCGGTCGGTGCCGCAGGCCTGCCGGACGGCGCTGCGGGTCAGTGCGGGCAGGTCCCGCCTGCCGCAGAACGCCCCCAGCGTGTTGATGTCCCGCGCGGTCTGTTCGTTCCGCGCGCCGCTTTGTGTCTCGCTCATCGCTGTCTCCTTTTGTCCTGGCCGGCCGCCTTACAGCGTCAGCCGGGCGCAGATGGGGTAATGGTCGGAAAGATAGACGCCGTTTTCCTCGTCCATCCAGCGGCAGACCCCGGCAGACTTCCACTGGGGCGTGGCAAACAGATAGTCGATCTTGCAGCAGGGCTCCTGCCCGCGGTAAAAGTTGTGGAAGGTCAGGGGCAGCTGCGCCGTCAGATCCCGCAGGCCCAGGGGCGGGTCCTCCCCCGCCAGCGGCGCCAGCTCCGGCGAGCCGGGTGTGGCGTTAAAGTCCCCCATCAGCACAGCGGGCATGGGCAGCCGGGCGGCGTCCGCCTCCATGCGGCGCAAAATCTGGCGCAGGCCCAGCAGGCGGGCCTCGGCGTCCAGGTGGTCCAGGTGGGTATTGTACACCCGGACCGGCCGCCCCAGCTCCGCCGCATTGACGATGGCCGCCGCGCAGGTGCGGGGGCATTCGCTCTGGTGGGCGTAGCGGCTGCCGGGGCGGTACGGCTCCGGCGAGAGCCAGAACACATCCAGCCCCAGCAGCTCGGCGGCGTCATTGCGGATCGCCAGGGTCATGGCCTCGTCGGCGTAGTCGGCGGTGCGGCCGCAGCCCACCACCGTGTAGCCGGGCAAACTTTGCCGCAGCCACCGCTGCACGTGGGGCATGACCTCCTGAAAGCCGATGATGTCCGGCTGTTCGGCTGCCAGGCGGCGGAGGATCAGCGGTTTGCGGCAGTCAAAATTGTTGGCGCCGTCGATGCCGAAATCGCCGCGGATATTAAACGTAACGATCTTCATACGGGTCTGCCCCCCCTGTCCGGGCGGCCCGGCGGAAAAGATCCGGCCCTGCCCGAAGTTTTTTTGCAAAAACACTTGACCTTGCAGTGAGTCGAAGGTTTATATTGTGAGTAGAAAGAGAGGTCACCGCCCCCACGGCCAGCCGTCAGCGGCGGCGGGGGTCCGCCTTCAGCCTGTCGGCGGTCGCCTGCACGGCTTTGGGCAGCCAGGGCGCGGCGTACTCGTCCAGAGAAATGACGATCTCCTGGATGCTGTCGCCCGGTGCGGGACGCCGAAGGCCGGCGGGCAGGAGATCCAGCCCCACCTCCCGCAGCGAGAACACCTCGCCGCTCAGCCAGCCCACCGCCACGCCGTCGCAGTAGACGCAGTAGCAGCCAAACATCTTTTTGAGCCGGATATTCAGCCCGTGCAGGGCGTCCAGCCAGGTCTGCACGGTACCATCGTCAGGATATGCCATTTCAGTCCCTCCTTTTGCCCGGTGCGCGCCAGGCTTCCCTTATCAGCTACTTCCATCCTAGCACATTTCCCGCACGAAAGCCACCCGCTTTGCCGTATTCCCCCGAAAGTGCCAAAAGAAAGGAGCGTCACCATGAGTATGAACATCAAACAGGCCGAGGAACTCAGCGGCGTATCCCGGCAGAACATCCGGTTTTATGAAAAACAGGGCCTTTTGCACCCGGCCCGCAACGCCGAAAACGACTACCGTACCTACACCCCCGCGGACGTGGACGTGCTCAAGCGCATCCGGATGCTGCGGATGCTGGATATGCCGCTGGACGACGTGCGCGCCGTGCTGGAGGGCAGCCGCACGCTGTCCGACGCGGCGGCGCTGCAAAAGCAGTCGCTGGCCCGCCAGGCCGAGCAGCTGCAGGCCGCCATGGCACTGTGCGACGTATTGCAGTCCGCCGACCCCGACGCCCTGGACGTGGACGCGCTGCTGGCCGGCGCGGACGGCCGCACCGCCGGGCAGGGCTACTTTACCGGCTGGGTCAACGACTACAAGGCCTTTGCCCACGCCCACCACGAGGCGCGGTTCACCTTTTTCCCCGACGGCGCGGTGACCACCCCGCGGGAGTTCACCGACGCGCTGCTGGCCTACGGGCGGGAGAACGGGCTGGACATCGTCATTACCAAAGAGAGCATGTACCCGGAGTTTACCATCGACGGCGTGGCTTTCACCGCGCAGCGCAACTACACCAGCGTGCAGGGCGTGCCGGTGGCGTCGGTGCTGTGTACCGCCGCCGACCCGGACAGCCTGCTGCCCCCGGCCGGCAAAGGCCGGCGGCTGACCCAGTGGCTGGTCCGGTTTGGGCTGCCCGCCCTGGTGGTCCTGGCGCTGGCGCTGCTGTTTTTGTGGCCGAACCTGCCCTGGCTGGTGCAGGAGCCGGGCGGCTGGGTGCTGCTTGCCTCGCTGGCGGCGGCAGCAGCGGCCATGCTGGTGCGCAGCTACTACCTGACCTGGAACGAGAACGGCAAGCGCGGCAGCAGCCGCAAAAAGTGATCGCCTCCTTTTTCTCGCCGCCGGGCGGCGCAGGCCCCAAAAGGCCCCGCCGCCCGGCAGACAGCAGCGCCCGCAGCGCCAAAACGGCGCTGCGGGCGCTGCCCTGCTTTATGGCAAGAGATCAGTTGAACTTGAAGATCTTTTGGGCGATGCGGTAGCCGCCCAGGCAGATCTTGCGGCCGACGGCGCCGGGCAGGTCGCACAGGCCGGCAATGGAACGGCGGCACTTTTTGTAAACGCGCACATCCCGGTGGCGCAGATAGGCCCACAGCAGTTTCTTTTTCTCCAGAGCCTCGGCGCTGCCGTCCATGGTCAAAAACACCAGCGAGATGGTCATCATCATGAACAGGTAGTTGAACATATAGGCGCGCAGCTTTTTCTGCTCCGGCGGCAGGGCGTACAGGTCCACCGCGTCGATCATGATCTTGGTGATGCGCACCTGCTGGTCCACCCGCTTGACCATGATCTTTTCGTTGACGCTCTGGTCCTCGCGGCCGATGTAATAGCGGTAGAGGTCCCGGTCAAGGTAGTACAGCGTGTTGACGTAGGGCAGCGGCTGGTAGACAAAGATGTTATCCACATAGAAGGTATGCTTGGGCAGCTGGATGCCGCAGTCCCGCAGCACCTGGGTGCGGTAGATGACACTGTGCATCAGGATGTTCTGGCTGGGGGGGAACTTGCCGCACTCCTCCCACACAAAGGGGCGGCCTTCCGGCAGGATGCCCTTGTAGGAGATGACGTGGCGGGTGTTGTCGACAACATGCTCGTAGACATAGTTGCACAAAAGCAGGTCCACCGGCTGCTCCATGGCGGCAAACTCCCGCAGGCGGTCCATGACCTCGGCCAGGGCCTTGCCGTCCAGCCAGTCGTCGGAATCCACGACCTTGAAATAGAGGCCGCTGGCGTTGCGCACGCCCTGGTTGACGCCCTCGCCATGGCCGCCGTTCTCCTGATGGATGACGCGGACGATGTCCGGGTACTTGGCGGCGTACTCGTCGGCAATGCGGCCGGTGTCGTCGGTGGAGCCGTCGTCCACCAGGATGATCTCGGCTTCCTCGCCGGCGGGCAGCAGCGTCTCGATGCAGCGGTCCATGTAGGCGGCGGAATTGTAGCAGGGCACGGTAAAGGTGATCAGTTTCATGGGTTACACTCCATTCTCCGGTTTCGGGGGCCGCCGTGGCAGGCCCGATGCGCCCGGCCCGGCGGGCATGGCTGCCGGGACCCGGACGCCTGCGCGGCGCGCCGCAGGGCGCGGCGTCTGCTTATACAGTACAGCATACCCGTTTTTGCCCAAAAAGGCAAGAGCTGCGGGGCATTTTGTGCCGTTTGCGCCGCGCCGGAGACGGGATGTGCCGAAAGCGCGCTTCAGGCGCAAAGCTCCTGCCAGGCTTCCTCCATGGTGTCGGCAGAAAACAAAAACGAGCCGCTGGCGTCGTACACTTCGATGTGGCCGCAGACATTGCGAAACTGAACAGACATAGGGGGGACCACCTTTCCTTTTTGCTGGTTCCAGTATAGCAAAAGAAAAGGCCATTAAACGGGACTTCGCCCCGCGGCAGCGGTTTGCCGTGTCCCATTGCGGGGACTTTCAAAACTCGGCGGCAGGCTGGGGCAGCCGCTGCGGCAAGGTGCGCGCCAGCCGCAGGCACGAAAGCAGCCACAAACACAAAAGATACCACAGCACCGTGTATTTGGGGCAGACAAAGCCGGCGATGTCCGCCCACTCGGCGCGGTAGTCCCACACCCGCACGCCCAGCAGCGTCAGGCAGGCCTGCCCCACCGCCAGCTCCAGCACCGTGATGCCCGCCGCGCCCCAGGCGGCCCCCGCCGCCACCGTCAGGCCGGGCCGGGCTTCCAGCCGGACCAGCAGGCAGAAACAGGCCCCGCCCGCAAAGAACATGGTCCAGTGGGTCTCCCCCCGCCAGGCCAACTCTGCCGCCAGGTAGGCCGCGCCGCCCATGACAAACAGAAAAAGCTGTTCCGGCAGCGCAAACCGCCGCCTTTGATCTTGCACCATCCCCGGTATCCTCCCGCATGGTATTTTCCGGCGGGCGGCCGCGCCGCGCCGGCAGGATACCGATATTGTGCGCCGGCGTACGGCAAAGTAACCATTTTGTCACGGAAGTGGCAGTTTTTTCCGCCCCCTGCCCCGGCAGACGCAAAAAGCCGCGCCGGAAAAGCCTTCCGGCGCGGGGATGGGCTGCGGCGGGGCGCCGCGGCGGTCATTTGGACAGCTCTTTCAGCAGGGCGCTGCGGGTGTCCCACAGTTTCTGGCTCAGGTCCACGTAATAGCGGTGGGGGTTCTCGAAGCGTTTGACCTCGTCCCACAGGGTGTTGACCTGGGCCTTGCAGAACTTGCGGATGTCGTCCAGCGCCGGCGAGACATAGACCCGCTTCCCTTCCTGATAGATGGGGGTGGACAGGCAGCGGGCGGTGCAGTTGACGTAGGTGCGCTCCTTCCAGGTCTCCACCGGGTCAAACAGCGTGATGCCGTTTTTGGTCTCCACCGGCTCGTCCGCCAGGGTGACCAGGTCGGCCATGGCCTTGCCGTCCTCGTCATAGATGCGCCAGACCTTTTTCAGGCAGGGGATGGTGATCTTCTCGGCAGTCTCGGACAGTTTCATTTTGGGGATATACTCGCCGGTCTCGTCGTCCCGCACGGCGGCCAGCTTGTACACGCCGCCGAACACCGGGTCGCTCTTGGCGGTGATCATGTTCTCGCCGATGCCAAAGCTGTCCACCCTGGCCCCCTGCAAGATCAGGTCACGGACCAGATACTCGTCCAAACTGTTGGAGGCGCAGATGGGGCAGTCCTGGTAGCCGGCGGCGTCCAGCAGCTTGCGGGCTTTCTTGGACAGGTAGGCGATGTCGCCGGAGTCGATGCGCACCCCCTTGGGCCGCTTGCCCATGGGCTTGAGCACCTCGTCAAAGACGCGGATGGCGTCGGGGATGCCGTGGCGCAGCACATTGTAGGTGTCCACCAGCAGCACGCAGGCGTCAGGGTAAAGCTCGGCATATTTTTTGAAGGCGTCGTACTCGGTGGGGAACATCTGCACCCAGCTGTGGGCCATGGTGCCGGAGGCCGGGATGCCGAAATCCCGCGCGGCCATAACGCAGGAGGTGGACGCGCAGCCGCCGATGTAGGCCGCCCGCGCGCCGAAGTAGGCGGCGTCGTACCCCTGGGCGCGGCGGGCGCCGAACTCCATGACCGGGCGGCCGGCCGCCGCGCGGACGATGCGGTTGGACTTGGTGGCGATGAGGCACTGGTGGTTGAAGGTGACCAGCATCAGCGTTTCCAGCAGCTGGCATTCGATGGCGGGGCCTTCCATCGTGACGATGGGCTCGTGGGGGAAGATGGGCATGCCCTCCTCGATGGCCCAGATGTTGCAGTGCAGCCGGAAGTTTGCCAGGTAATCCAGGAACTGCTCGTTGAAGGAGCCGGTGGCGCGCAGGTAGTCGATATCCTCTTTGGTGAACCGGAGATGGTCCACCGCGTCCATGAACTGCTGCAGGCCCGCCATGATGGCGTAGCCGCCGCCGTCCGGCACCTTGCGGAAGAACATGTCAAAGACGGCGTACTTGTCCTGGTAGCCCTCGTCCAGGTAACCGGCGGACATGGTCAGCTCGTAAAAGTCGGTCATGGTGGTCAGGTTGCGGGCGATATCCAGCATATGGCTCAACTTCCCTTCTTGGGGCCGGCAGCGCACCGGCGGTCAGACGGTCAAAAACGGACGGCGCGGCGGTCACCGCTGCGTGTCCGGGCGGGCGGGACGGCGGGGCTGGCTGCCGGGGCGGCCCTTGCCGCCCTTGCTGCCGCCCAGCAGGATGGCGCACACCCACACAAAGGCGTACACCGCAATGACAATGACGGTCAGGATGACCACCACCCTGAAATAGCTGCTGGAGAAAAACTCCCCCACTTTGGTCAGGGTGTACAGCACCTGGTTGCGGGTGACGGTGCTGCCGGCGATCAGATCCACCGTGCCCAGGTTCTCGCCGTTGATGGACAGCGTCACGGTGCCCACCACATCCCCCTGCTGGATGGGCGCGGTCAGATACTCCGGCAGGTCAAAGGTCTGCTGGGTCAGCTCGGCGCCGCCCTCGGCCGGCAGCAGGGTCTGCATATTGTCGGCCGGGTACAGCATGATGGTGTCGGCGTCGGTGGAGTAGCGGACCGGCCGCTCGGTGATGGGGGCGGTGGTGTCCAGCGCCGGCGCGATGGTAAAGGTGGCAAACACCCAGTCCATCAGGGTGCAGGTCTCGGCAAGGGCGGGGCGGCCGCCTTTCGGGTCGGCCACCTCCTGGCTGCTGTGCAGCAGCACGCTGATGTAGGTCTCGCCGTTCTGGGTATGCCAGCTGGCAAAGTTCTGCCAGCCTGCCTGGAGGTTGCCGGTCTTGCCGCCCTGGGTGTATTCCCGCATATAGTCGGAGTTGGGGCTGATCATGCTGTTGGTGCTCCGGATCGTATAGGGGGCGTCATGGTGGACATTGGCGGGCATTTGGTAGGTGAATGCTCCCGCCGCCTCCACAAAGGCGTCGTATTCCAGCAGAGCCCGCAGGATCAGGTACATATCGCGGGCGGTGGTCATGTTGCCTTCATCCAGGCCGCAGGGGTCTGTGAACACCGTGCCGGTGCAGCCGATGGCCTCGGCCTCGGCGTTCATCATGGCCACAAAGGCATCGACACTGCCGCCGCCCATGTAGTCCGCCACCATGTAGGCGGCCTCGTTGGCGGAGGGCAGCTCCATGGCATACAGCAGGTTGCGCAGCGTAAGCGTCTCCCCCGCCCGGATATCCGCGTTGGAGGCGTCCAGCCCGTACAGGATGTTAAAGACATAAACGGGCGCCGTGACGGTGATGGTATCCAGCTGGTCCTGGTAGTTTTTCAGCATCAGCAGCATGGTCATCAGCTTGGTCAGGCTGGCGGCCGTCAGGGGGGTCTCGCTGTTTTTTTCGTACACCACAATGTTGGTGTCCAGGTTGACCACATAAGCGCCCTCGGCGCTGGGTTCGGTTTCGGGGGCGTAGCCCTCCATGGCTGCGGCAGGCAGCGCCAGTGCAGCTGCCAGCAGCAGCATGGCAAGCACAGCGGCAAGACGTTTTTTCATAGGCAGGCAGATTCCTTATATCGATCGCGCTGCGGCGGGCGGCAAAAACGCCCCGCCGCAAAACAGGTTTTTGGGATATGGTATAGTATACCAAAAAATGCTTTTGACGAAAAGGTGCAGAAATGTGGAATTTGGGCGCCCTCTCCCCTCCCCGCGCAGCCGGGGCGCAGGATGCGCATTCAGCCGGGGCGGCCGGGCGGTCAGTTCATGGTGCCGGCGGCAGCGGAAAACAGGCGCTCGACCTCGTCGGCCAGCAGACGGTGCTCCGGCGCGGCCAGGCCGGGGTCGGCGGCCAGCAGTTCCTTTGCCTCCTGCTGGGCCACCGTCAGGGTGCGGGTGTCCTCCACCAGGCTGGCCACCCGCAGCGTGGGCAGGCCGTGCTGGGCCTCGCCGAAGAAATCGCCGGGGCCGCGGGTCTCCAGGTCGTACTTTGCCACCGCAAAGCCGTCCTGGGTGTGGCAGAGGAAGGAAAGCCGCTTGCGCACGCTTTCGCCCTCGTTGTCCGAGATCAGGATGCAGCAGGAATCCGCCGCACCGCGCCCCACCCGGCCCCGCAGCTGGTGCAGCGCCGACAGGCCGAACCGCTCGGCGTTCTCGACGACCATGACGGTGGCGTTGGGCACGTCCACCCCCACCTCGATGACGGTAGTGGACACCAGCACGTCCAGCTCCCCCGCCTTGAACACCTGCATGACGGCGTCCTTCTCTTTGGGCTTGAGCTTGCCGTGCAAAAGCCCCACCCGGCGGCCGGGCAAAAGCGGGCAGGCGGTTTTTTCGTAGTAGCTTTTTACCGACTGGATGCCGGCGTCCAGTTCGTTGTCCTCGATGGCGGGGCAGACGATATAGACCTGGTGGCCGGCGGCGATCTGCTTTTCCAGAAAGCCGTACATGTCCCGCCGCTTGCGCCCGGTGATGAACCAGGTCCGGATGGGCTTGCGGCCGGGGGGCAGCTCGTCCAGCACCGAGATGTCCAGGTCTCCGTAGAGCAGCAGCCCCAGCGTGCGGGGGATGGGCGTGGCGCTCATGACCAGCAGGTGGGGGCTTTTGGCCTTGCCGGCCAGGATGCCCCGCTGCCGCACGCCGAAGCGGTGCTGCTCGTCCACGATGGCAAGGCCCAGGTTTTTGAACTGTACCTTGTCGGTCAGCACCGCATGGGTGCCCACCACCAGCCCGGCGCGGCCGTCCGCAATGGCGGAAAGCGCCACACGGCGCTCGGCGGCTTTCATGCCGCCCACCAGCAGCGTGACGTTGACGCCGAAAGGCTCCAGCCGGTCGGCCAGCGTGGCGGCGTGCTGGCGGGCCAGCAGCTCGGTGGGGGCCAGCATGGCGCTCTGCCAGCCGTTTTGCGCCGCATGCCAGATGGCCGCCGCCGCCACCAGCGTTTTGCCGCTGCCCACATCGCCCTGCAACAGGCGGTTCATGGGCACCCGGCCGCAAAGGTCGCGGCAGATCTCCCCGGTGGCGCGGCGCTGGGCGTTTGTGGGCGGATAGGGCAGACTGCGCCAGAAGGGCGAAAGGTCCACCGGGTGCATCGGCGCGCCGGTCTGCTGCCGGCCGTGCCCCCGCAGCAGGAAGATGCCCAGCTGCAAAACATACAGTTCCTCAAAAATCAGGCGGCGGCGGGCGGCGGCCGCGTCCTCGGCGCTTTTGGGAGCGTGGATGGCGCGGATGGCCGCCGCGCGGGAGGGCATGCGGTATTTGGTCAGCAGAAAAGCGGGCAGCGGGTCGGGCAGGTCGTCGGCGGCGTCCAGCGCGGCGGCGGCCGCACGGGCGATGCGCCCGCTGGGCAGCCCCTCGGTGCTGGGATAGACCGGCACCAGCGGCGCGGCGGCCACGTCGGCCTGGGTGCGGATGGCGGGGTGCAGAATTTCCCGCCGGGTCAGGCTGCCGCCCACGCGGCCCTCGAAATAATAGCTTTGGCCGATCTCCAGATGCTCGGCCACATAGGGGGCGTTGAACCAGGAGAGCGTCAGCGTGCCGGAATCGTCGGCGGCCAGCACCCTGGTCAGCACCCGGCCGCCCTTGATGCGCCGGGCCGGTTCCTTCTGCAAGACCTCGGCCCTGACGCAGCAGTCCACGTCGTAGGGGGCCTCGGCCACGGCGTAGGGTCTGGTATAGTCCACATAGCGGCGCGGATAGTGGAACAGCAGGTCCCGCACGGTATGGACGCCCAGTTTGGCAAACTTTTTGGCAAGCGCCGGGCCGACGCCTTTCAGGTATTGGATGTTGTCATCCAGTTTTGGCATGGCGGGACCTCCTTTCGCTGCAAATCTGGGCATATCGGATCGATCCCCGGCACTTTTGATCTGTCGGCCCCCGCCAGGGAATTGCGGGTTCGCCAGCTGCAGGCTGCCTCTGCCCCTGCGCCGGGCGCTGCGGTGCAAAAAGGACGAACCCGGCTGCACGCCGCAGGCGGTCATGGAGCCAAATTCGTCCTTTTTTGTACGGTGAACCGCCGGCTTACTCGACGGAGATCATATAATAGTAGACCGGCTGGCCGCCGCTGATGTGGCTGACCTCGATGCTGCCGCCGCACTTGGCGCGGACCAGGTCAGTGGTCTTTTCGGCGTCCTCGTCGCTGACGTCGCAGCCGGAGATGACGGTGATGAACTGGGTGTCCTTCTTCTTCATGCTGCGGGCCAGGCGGTAGGTCATCTTGGTGATGTCCGTGCCGGTGGAGACGATCTTGCCGTTCTGCAGGGCCATGATCTCGCCCTTTTTGATGGAGCGGCCGTCATACTCGCTGTCGCGGGCGGCGTAGGTGATCAGGCCGGTGTCCACATGCTCGGCGGCGGACATCATGTTGACGGCGTTCTCGTCGGCGGAAAGGCCGGGGTCAAAGTTGAGCATGGCGGTCATGCCCTGGGGCACGGTGCGGGTGGGCAGCACCACCACCTTGCGGTCGGCCAGCTTCTGGGCCTGCTCGGCCGCCATGATGATGTTTTTGTTGTTGGGCAGCACAAACACCGTTTTGGCGGGCACGCTCTGGATCGCGGCCAGGATATCCTCGGTGGCGGGGTTCATGGTCTGGCCGCCCGAAACAACCGCAGCCACGCCCAGGTCGGTGAACACGCCCTTCAGGCCCTCGCCGGCAGCCACGGCCACAAAGCCGTAGTCCTGCTCCGGGTCAACGGCGGCGTAGACAAACTCGTCGGCGCTGCCGGTGGCATTTTCCTCGGCGGCGGCCTGCTTTTCCAGGCCCTTGCCCTGGGCCTGGCGGGCCAGGAACTGCTCGTGCATATTTTCGATCTTGAAGTTGGTCAGGTAGCCGTACTTGATGGCCTCGCTGAGCATCATGCCGGGGTCGGAGGTGTGCACATGGCAGTTGGCCACGTCGTCATCCTCGATGACCACCACCGAGTCGCCGTTGGACTCCAGGAAAGCGCGCAGACGGGCAACGCTGGCGCCGGGGTCCTTGTGCAGCAAGAACTGGGTGCAGTAGCCGTTCTTGATGTCCTCCACCTTCATCAGGTCGTCGGTAAAGACGCCCTTGCCGGCGGCGGAGCTGGAGACCTTGGGCTTGGCGGCGACCTCGACGCCGCCCACGATCTCGCCGCCGTCGAACACCTGCTTCATGCCCTCGAACACTAGCATGATGCCCTGGCCGCCCGCGTCCACCACGCCGGCCTTCTTCAGCACGGGCAGCAGGTTGGGGGTGTCCTCCAGGGCTTTCTGGCCGGCGGCCAGGACCTCGTCCCACAAAGCGGGGACCTCGGTCTGGGTGCTGGCCTCGGCGGCCTCGGCAGCCAGGCGGGTAACGGTCAGGATGGTGCCCTCGGTGGGCTTCATCACGGCCTTGTAGGCGGCGTCCACGCCCATTTTCAGCGCGGCGGCAATGTCGGCGGCGTCCGCCTCGGTCTTGCCTTTCAGCGCCTTGGAAAAGCCGCGGAACAGCAGGCTGGTGATCACGCCGGAGTTGCCGCGGGCGCCCCGCAGCATGGCGGAGGCGGCGCTCTTGCTGACCTCGGCCACGGTGCAGGTATCGGCCATGTTTTCCAGCTCGGTACGGGCCGCGCCGATGGTCATGCTCATGTTGGTGCCGGTATCGCCGTCGGGCACAGGGAAAACATTCAGCTCGTCAACGCGGGTGCGCTGGTTGGAAATGTTGTTGGCGCCAGAGATCATTGCGTCACGCAGAATTTTGCCAGTAATCATGTATTACACCTCAATCATTGGACTATTGACGGACAGGGCCGCGTCAGTCGGCGGCGATATCGTCCACATACACATCCACGCGGGCCACCTTCAGGCCGGTGGCATGCTCGACTTCATCGCGCACGCGGTGGGTGATGCTCTGGGTGATGGAGGCGATGTTCAGGCCATAGCCCACTGCAATGTGCAGCGAGATCTTCAGCGCGCCGTTTTCCTCCTCGACTGTAACGCCCTGCTGGGGCAGGCTGCCGTGGCGCAGCGCCGAGCGCACCGTGCCGGACGGCGTGTTCTGGCCCATGGCCGCAATGCCGTAGCAGTTGCGGGCCGCCTGGGCGACCAGACCGGAAAAATATTCATTTGTCAAAGAGATGCTCCCGCTGGGGTTCACCTTGGTGATCATCGCCGGACCTCCTTACGTTTTGGCGCCGGGGCCATGCTGCAGCCGCCCCGACCATAGAATCTTCTTTATTATACACCATCCCGCCGCGTTTGAACAGTGGCAAAAGGCAGGTTCCGGCGTTTTTTCGGCCAAAAATCTTGGCGGTTTTTTCGTCAATTCTGGCAAAGAATAGTTTACAATCCATTCACAAAGTTGCCTTGACCGGCGCGTATACTTAGAGGGAAAGGACCGGAGGCAAGCCCGGTCCGTGCAAGACGGGGCCCGGCATCAGCCGATGCGGGCGCCGGGTGCTGCCCGGCCCGGCCCCGGCAAGACCATACAAAGGAGAGACCTTCCGCCTATGAACCTGCTGTTTTTCCTGACCCCAAAACAGGACGTGATATATGTGTACGAAGATTTTACCCTGCGTCAGGCGCTGGAAAAGTGGTCCAACCAGCGTTACGCCACCATCCCGGTGCTGCGCCGCAACGGCGAGTATGTGGGCATCATCAGCGAGGGGGACCTTTTGTGGGGCATCAAGAACATCCACGGCCTGGACCTGGACACCAGCGAGGATGTGCCCATCTCCAGCTTTCCCCGCCGCCGCAACTACAAGGCCGTGCCGGTGACCACCGACATGCGCACCCTGATGGAGACCGCCGTGGACCAGAACTTTGTCCCGGTGGTGGATGACCGCAACGTGTTTATCGGCATTGTCCCCCGTACCGCCATCATCAAGTACATGGTGCGGCGGATGGATGCCTCCAGCGAGACGACGCAGATCTCCACCCGCGCCATCAAGAAAAAGCTGATGCAGGCACAGTCCTGAAAGCATATCCCCCGCATCGTATCCACAAAGCAGCCTCCCGCCCCGGATGTTCCGGGGCGGGATTTTTGCGGGCGCCGCAAACACAGAAAAGCCCGCTGCGGGGCAAAAACCTCGCAGCGGGCTTTGTGGCGGTTCCAGTAAGAAAAGCTTACTTCAGCTCGACCTTGGCGCCGACCTCTTCCAGCTTCTTCTGGATCTCCTCGGCGTCGGCCTTGGAAGCGTTCTCCTTCAGCTTGGCGTTGGGGGTCTCGACCAGCTTCTTGGCCTCCATCAGGGAAGCGCCGGTCAGCTCCTTGACGGTCTTGATGACCTGCATCTTGGAAGCGCCCACGTCGACCAGAACGACGTCGAACTCGGTCTTCTCCTCCTCAGCGGGAGCAGCGGCAGCGCCGGCAGCGGCGGGAGCAGCAGCGGCCACAGCGGAAACGCCGAACTCCTCGCAGATGGTGTCAACGAGCTCTTTCAGCTCAAGAACAGTCATAGTCTTGACAGACTCGATAATGGCAGTGATCTTCTCAGAAGCCATGATAATTACCTCCGTTTGAATTTTTTTGATCTGTTGCAGATCGAATGATGGGGTTTTGCGGCCGCTAAGCGGCCGGGGTCATGCAGCCGTTACGCAGCGGGCTCTTCGCTCTGCTTGTCGATAACAGCCTGCAGGCTGACGGCCAGACCGCCGATGATGCCGGACAGAGAGCCGGCCAGCATGGACAGCAGACCTTCGCGGTTGGGCATGGTGGACAGGCTGCGGACGCCTGCGGCATCCATGACCTGACCGTCGCAGAAGCCGCCCTTGACGTTGAACCGCTTGGTGCGGTCAGCATCGGCGAACTTGCACAGGATGCGGGCAGCGGCGGCGGGGTCCTCCGGGGAGATCGCAATGGCGGTATCGCCCTTGAAACACTCGGACAGAGCCTCGTACTTGGTGCCCTTGACGGCCAGACGCAGCATGGTGTTCTTGACGACGGTGTACTCGACGCCGGCCTCACGCAGTTCCTTGCGGAGCTTGGTGTCGTCAGCGACGCTGATGCCGTTGTAGGAAACGACGACGCCGGCCATGGCGTTGTTCAGCTTCTCGTTGAGTTCCTGGACATACGCCTGCTTGGCAGCCAGAATCTTTTTGCTGGGCATTTGGATTCACCTCATTTCGTTTCCGGAATTTGAAAAGCCTCTTTCCCAAGCCGAAACCGGGAAAGAGGCTTTGTAAATGCATATGCAGTCAAACGCCACGTTTCTCGGCAGGCTGAGCGAGTCAATTATGCTGAGATCAGCACCTGCTGTCTTCAAAACAGCTTAATTATATTACCACAGAAAGGCGGCGTTGTCAAGCATTATTTTTGCCGTTTGGGCAAAAATCAGACGCCGTACTTCAGGGTGTTGACGCGGACGCCGGGGCCCATGGTGGTGGCGACGGTGGCGCTCTTGAAGTACTGGCCCTTGGCGGCGGCGGGCTTGGCCTTGGCGATGGCTTCCAGGACGGTGTCCAGGTTGGTCATCAGCTTATCGGCACCGAAGGAAGCCTTGCCGATGGGCACATGGATGATGTTCTGCTTGTCCAGGCGGTACTCGATCTTACCGGCCTTGGCCTCGGTGACAGCGCGGCCCACGTCGGGGGTGACGGTGCCGGCCTTGGGGTTGGGCATCAGGCCGCGGGGGCCCAGGATCTTGCCCAGACGGCCGACACGGCCCATCATGTCCGGGGTGGTGACCAGCACGTCGAAGTCCAGGTAGCCGCCCTGGATCTTGGCGATCAGGTCGTCATCACCGACCTCCTGCGCACCGGCCGCCTCGGCAGCCTTGGCGGCGTCGCCCTTGCAGATGGCGATGACGCGGACGTTCTTGCCGGTGCCGTTGGGCAGCACGACGGCGCCGCGGACCTGCTGGTCGGCGTGGCGGCTGTCAACGCCCAGGCGGACGTGCAGCTCGACGGTCTCGTCAAACTTGGCATGGGCGGTCTTGCAGCAGAGGTCCAGCGCCTCCTGCGGGTCATAGACTTTGGTACGGTCGATCAGCTTGGCGCTTTCGGCATATTTCTTACCGTGATTCATTACTCATTCCTCCTGTGTGGTGGTTATCGGATCAATTCCTCCCACATGATGTTGCAGGGCTTACTCCTCAACGGTAACGCCCATGCTGCGGCAGGTGCCCTTGATCATGCTGACGGCGGCTTCCAGGGAAGCGGCGTTCAGGTCGGGCATCTTCTGCTTGGCGATCTCCTCGGCCTGGGCCAGGGTGATGGAGCCGACTTTGTTCTTGTTCGGCACGCCGGAAGCAGTCTCGATGCCGGCGGCCTTCTTGATCAGGACCGGGGCCGGCGGAGTCTTGGTGATGAAGCTGAAGGAGCGGTCGGCGTAGACGGTGATGACGACCGGGATGATGTAGCCGATCTGGTTCTTGGTACGCTCGTTGAACTCCTTGGTGAAAGCCATGATGTTGACGCCCTTCTGGCCGAGAGCGGGGCCGACGGGCGGTGCCGGAGTTGCCTTGCCGGCGGGGATCTGCAGCTTGATGTAGCCAGTGATTTTCTGTGCCATTGTAGTTTGCACCTCCAAAATTTGTGGTGAGTTGCGGCCCGCGGCGCGGGCCTCCCACGAGCACGCAGAACGCGCGCTCTATAAAAACCGCGTGCGGTTTTTACCGGAAATTCGTTTGCGCCGCCAGGGGCGCGGGCGCCGGGCATGCTGTGCCCGGCCGGGGGTCACAGCAGCTTGACCTGCGAGAGGTCCAGCTCGGCAGGGGTCTCGCGGCCGAACATCGAGATCTTGACGCGGACCTTGCGGGCCTGGGTGTCGATCTCCTCGACCACGCCGACGGAACCGGCCATGGGGCCGCCGGTCAGCTCGACCGTGTCGCCCACCGCGTAGTCGACGCGCGGCCCGGAGACGATCTCGACGCCCAGCTTGGCGACCTCGTCCTCGGTCAGGGGCTCCGGCTTGGAGGCCGGGCCGACAAAACCGGTGCAGCCGCGGGTGTTGCGGACAATGTACCAGGTATTGTCGTTCATGACCATTTTGACAAAGACATAACCGGGGTAGATCTTGTGCTGGACCTCTTTTTCGCCGATCTTGTTGCCGCTTTTATCCAGCTTGTCCTCGATGACGGTCTCGGTGGGGACCTTGACATCACAGATCAGATCCTGGAGGCGGCGGTTCTCCACCATCGTCATCAGGTCCTGGGCCACTTTGTTCTCGTAACCGGAATAGGTATGCACGACATACCAGTAAGCCTGTTCCGCCATGGATCACACCTCCCGTTTTGTCAGCCGCCGATCAGCAGATGGATAACGCCGCCGAACACCAGGTCCAGGACGACCAGCACCACCGCAGCGATCAGCACGACGACCAGGACGGTGATGGTGTTGATGCGAACCTGCTTTTTGCTGGGCCAGACGACCTTTTTCAGCTCGCTTTTGGTATCTTTGAAATACTTGCCCAGGCGCACAAAGAAGTCTTTGACCTTGGCAAAGAAGCCGGGTTTCTTGCCGGACTTTTTGTCGTCCTTCTTGTCGGCTTTCTTTTCCGCCTGGTCGCCCTTTGCAGCGGCGCTTACAGCTTTCTTGTCAGCCATGTTACAGCTCCGCCTTTCTTACTTCGTCTCGCGGTGGACCGTGTGCTTCTTGCAGAAGCGGCAGTACTTCTTCACTTCAAGACGATCCGGGTTGTTCTTCTTGTTCTTGGTCTTGTTATAGTTGCGCTGTTTGCATTCCGTGCAGGCAAGAGTGATTTTGACAGTCATTTCGGCACCTCCAATTAACGGTTTCTAAAGCCTCCCTCGTGCTTGCGGTCGGCCCCAAAAAAGGGCACAAAAAATAAACCCGCAAAAGAGGTGATATCATACTAGCACATTGCCCCGGCAAAAGTCAAGGGGGCAGGCGCAATTTCTGCCGGTATTTCGTGCGGCGGGGGCTGCGCCCCGCGCATTGCGCGGCTCTGCCTGCCCCGCCGCGCCGCCGGGCTAGGCCAGCGGCACGTCGATCTCGCCGGCCAGGGCAAAGCTGTAGATGGTCAGCCTGGTCACCGGCACTTTCAGCCGCAGCGCAAAGGCGCGGCGGTACAGCCGCAGCTGGGCGGCGTAGGCGTCCACGTAATACTGCGGGTCGGTCTGTTTGTCGGTCTTGTAGTCCAGGATCTCGGCATGGTCGTCAAACACCAGCACCAGGTCGGCGATGCCCTGCACCAGCACCTCGGCGCCGGCGGGCGCGCCGGGCTTGATCTCGGCGGCGGGCAGCGCGGTGATGAAGGGTTCCTCCCGCAACACCTCCGCCGCATGGCGGATGCGGCGGTAGACGGCGCTTTCAAAGAAGGGGCGCACCGCGTCCAGGTCCAGCACGTCGGCCAGGGCGGGGTCCAGCAGGCGCAGGCTCTTCTGCCGCTCCACCTCGGCGGCCAAGTCGGGCGCATCGGCGGCAAAGGGCACCCCCTGCAAAAACGCATGGATGGCGGTGCCGCGCTCGGCGCCGGTCATGCCGCTTTTCTGCAGGAAGGCCGGGCGCTCCAGCGCAGCCTGGCGCGCGGCGTGGGTCACGTCGCTGACGCTGACCTTGACCGGCACGTCCTGCAAAGCCTCGTCCGGGCTGTGCCAGGCAAAGTTTTCCAGCAGGGCGGCCTGCAGCGCCGCGTCCGGCGCGGGGGGCGGCGGGGCTTCGGGTTCGGGCAGCGCGTCCGGCGCGTCCAGCACCCGGATGGCCAGCGGCGCGGCGCTGTCCCCCTGGCTGGGCAGAAAGTCGGTCTTTGCCCACAGCGCGCCGCTGTCCGGGTGGCGCAGCGCGGCGGTCAGCAGCCAGCCCGACCAGCTTTGGAAATCCTGCAGGGCTTCGGGGCCGGTCATGCCGGCGTTGGCATACAGGGCCGGGGCCTTGAGGGCGCCGGCGGCGTCCTTCAACGGCAGGGTGATGAACAGCGCGTCCTGCGCGCGGGTCAGGGCCACATATAAAATGCGCATCTCCTCGCTGAGGGTCTCGGTGCGGATGGTCTGGGAAAGCGCCGCATAGGGCAGCGTCTTGTAGCGGCTGGCGCCGCCGGGGGCGCGCAGCGTCATGCCCACGCCCAGCTCCCGGTGGAACAGGACCGGGCTGAGGGTGTCGGCGTTATTGAACCGGTGGGAGGTGCCCGCCACGAACACGACGGGAAATTCCAGCCCCTTGGAGCGGTGCACCGTCATGATGGTGACGCAGCCCGGTCTGGCCTGGCTGGCGGCGGACTGGGTCAGGCCGCCGTTTTGCCGCGCGGCGCGCATGGCCCGCACCAGCGCCGGCAGGCCGGCCCGCCCCGCGCCGGAGGCCCAGGCGGCAAAGGCGCGCAGGTCGTCCCGGCAGCGGGCGCCGTCCGGCATGGCACCCGCCGCGGCCAGGTAGCCGGTACAGGCGAACAGCTCCTCGATCAGCGCGTCCACCGGCAGGGTGCGGGCCAGGCGGCGGTACTCGGCCAAAGTATTGGCAAAGGCTTTGAACTTGGGGTCCGCGCCGGAAAGCACCGCGCCGTACAGGCTGCCGCCCCGCACCTGCCGGCGCAGGCGGACCAGGTCGTCCGGCGTGAAGGGGAACATGGGGCTGAGCAGCACCGCCGCCAGCGCCACGTCCTGGGCCGGGTTGTCGATGACCTCCAAAAGCGCCGCAAAGGGGCGCACATGGGGCGCGTCCAGCAGGTCGGCGGCGGTGTCGGCATAGACCGGGATGCCCGCCCGGCGCAAAGCGGCCTCGTAGAGGGCAAAGTCGGCGCGGGTGCGCAGCAGGATGCAGCAGTCGCCGGGGGTGCAGGGGCGGGTGGCGCCGCCGTCCCGCACCGCAAAGCCCGCGGCGCACAGCTCCCCGATGCGGGCCGCGATGGCGCGGGCGTCCCCGGCGGCGTCGGCGCCGTCGATGACGTCCAGCTCGCACAGGCCGGGGTAGTCCCCTTCCCTGCCCACCACCAGCCGCTGGCCGGGGCCGTAGTCCACGCCGCCCAGCTGCGCGGAGAAGATGGTCTCGAAAATGTAGTTGACGCCGGCAATGACATTGGGCGCGCTGCGGAAATTGGCGTCCAGCGCGATGGTGGCAGGGCCTTCCGCCACCGGCCAGGCGGGCCATGCTTTCTGCTTTTCGATAAAGACCGAGGGCTCGGCCTGGCGGAAGCGGTAGATGCTCTGCTTGATGTCCCCCACAAAGAACAGGTTGGAGGCGTCCGGTTTGGCCAGCGCATAGTAGATGGCGTCCTGCAGGGCGTTGGTGTCCTGGTACTCGTCCACCAGCACCGCCGAATACTGCGCCGACACGGTGGCGCACAGCGGGGTGCGCTGCCCGTCGGCATCCTGCAGCAGTTCCAGCGTCAGATGCTCGTAGTCGGCGTAGTCCAGCAGCTTTTCAGCCACTTTGGCCTCAAAATAGCGCCCGGAAAAGTCCTGCACCGCCCGCACCAGCGCGGCCGCCAGCGGCGCGGCGGCCGCACGGTCGGCGGCAAACTCCGCCCCGGTGCACAGCAGCAGGTCGGTTTTGAGCTGATCGATGCGCTTTTTGGCGCGGGTGCGCAGCTCGCTGGCCGCAAAGGCGGCGGGGTTGCCCGCCTTGCCGCCCTTGATGCGCCCCAGCCTGGCCCAGCCGAAGCCGGCAGCCTCCTGCACGGCGGCGTCCCAGTCGCCGGCAGCCAGGCGGCGCTCCAGCCGTTCCAGGCCGGCGTCGTCGTCGATCAGGGCGGCGGCGTAGGCTGCGCTGACGGCATCGTCGCGGGCGGCGCGCTCCATGGCGGCGGCCAGCAGCCGGCGGGCGCCCTGCACGCGGGCCAGCGCCGCGGCCAGCAGCGTTTTGCCCCACAGGGTGTCCTGCGGCGGCGCGCCGGTCTGCCACATGGCCGCAAAGTCCTGCAGCGATCGTTGCGGGTAAGGCAGGGTGCGGCTGAAATCATAGAGCGCCAGCACCGTCTGGCCGGCGGTGGCATCGGTGCGGCCCCGGTCGAACAGGTCGGCAAAGGCGCGGAAATCCGGGTCCTGATAGGCCTGCTCCAGCGTTTCTTCCAGCACCTGCTGGCGGATGCGGAACAGGTCGGCGTCGTCGGCGGTGGTAAAGTCGGGCGGGATGTCCAGCGCGGCAAAATGCTGCTGCACGAACCGCAGGCAGAAGGCGTCCACCGTGCCGATGGACGCCCTTTGCAGCCGCATCTGCTGGCGGCGCAGGCGCAGGTCGTCGGGGTGGGCGCGGACTTCGCGGCCAAGGCGCTCGGTGATGTCGGCCCGCAGCTTGGCGGCGGCGGCGTTGGTAAAGGTCATGATCAGAAGGCTGTCGGCCTCCGCCGGGCAGCCGGGGTCGGTGATCAGGCCCACCACCCGCTCCACCAGGACGCGGGTCTTGCCGGAACCGGCCGCGGCGGATACCAGCAGGCTGCCGCCGCGGGCGGAGATGGCCGCCGCCTGGGCGGGAGTAAATCGGATCGGATTTTGTGCGGCGTCAGCCATGGGTCCCACCTCCTTCGGGCGCGGGGTCCTGCCCTGCGCCGGGCGTTTTGTCTGTGCCGGCCTCCCCCGCCGGCGGCGCGGCGAAGGGGTCCTCCGGCAATGGGGCGCTGCGCTCGGCCACGCCGTCGGCATGGCGGCAGACCGCCCGGTAGTCGCACCAGTCGCAGGGGGTGCGGCTGCCGCCGGGGCAGAGCGGTTCGGCGGCGATGCGGCCGGCGTAAAGGTTTTCGGCCATCCGCCGCAGCAGGCCGTCCAGGTGGTCCCGGATGCGGGCCAGCTTGTCCGCCCCGGCCAGCGACTTTTTGGCGCTGGCATAGTATACCTTGCCGTTTTTGTAGGCAAGCGGCGAAAACTCGCCGCTGCCCGCGGTGTCCATGGCGCGGTAGACGCTCTCCTCGTCCAGCAAAAGGCCCTCCATCGGGTAGGCCTTGGCGGCGGTATCGGCGTCGGCGTCCGGGCGGGGCTGGGTGGCGGGGCTGGGGTCGGCCCACAGGTATTCCACGCCGGCGGCCCGCACCTGCTCCGCCGCCCTGTCGCCCAAAAGCGGGCGCAGCGCGTCGGCGTTCCGCTCCAATGTAAACAGGTACATCAGCATTTGGCAGTCCAGGCCGTACCAGACCTCCCGCAGGTCAAACTTTTTGGTGCCGGTCTTGTAGTCCACCACCCGCAGGTAGGCGGTATCGCCCAGCTTCATCACATCCAGCCGGTCCACCGCGCCCACGATACGCACGGTATGCCCGCTGCCGTCCGTCAGCTCCACCGGCGGGATGCGGGGAGCGTCCGGGTCGTCGGGGTCGGGGCGGTCATCGATGCGCAGTTCCAGCGCCGTCGGCGCAAAGCCGGACTGGCGCAGGTCCCGCTGCACAAAGGCCAGCAGGCTTTTCAGGTTGCGGCGGATGCGGTCGATCAGGTATTCCATCCGCACGCCGCGGCCGGGCAGGTTCTGGTCTGCATATTCCTTGACCAGCGCGTCCACCAGATCGGAAAGTTCCGTCTCGTCCAGGTCCAAAAACGCGCTGCCCTGGCGGGCAAGCGCCTGTTCCAGCACCCAGTGGGTCAGCGTGCCACTGATGTTGGGGGCCAGCTCGGCTTTCTGGCGGGGCCTGGCCCGCAGCACATACTCCATAAAATAGCCGAAGGGGCAGACCGCGTACCGCTCGAACCGGGTGGGGCTGACGCGGATGCTGCGGCCCAAAAGCTCCTCCAGCGCCTGCAGGTCCTGCACGGCGGCGGGGTCGCGGCGGGCGGCCCGCTGCACGGCGGCAAAGCCGGGGGCGGCGGCTGGGGTGCCCTCCACCGCCTCCAGCGCGGCCTGCACGGCGGCGCGCCGGGGGGTGTCCTGCTGCCACAGGCTGCCCAGCAGGTCCAAAGCGGCCGCCGGGGTGGCGGCCAGGTCCCGCGGGGCAAGCTGCGCGGCGGGCACCGCCAGCAGCTCCAGCGCCGGGGCCAGCGCCGCCGAGACCGGCAGCCCCGCCGCGCCGCCCGGCCAGGACAGCCAGACGAACCGCCGCGCCGCCGTCAGCGCCTTGTAAAAGCAGACCTGCTCGCGGATAACGCGGTTTTCAAAGCAGTCGGGCAGGTCGGCGCCCTGGGCGATCATCGCGTCCCGGTCGGCGTGGGTCAGCAGGCCGCTGTCGCCGGGGGTCTGAGGAAACTCGCCCTCCGCCAGGCCCAGCACAAAGCAGGCGTCGGTCTCCGGCAGGCGCATGCGGCCGGCGGTGGTAAAGATGACGCTGTCCATGCTTTGGGGGATATGCCCCATGTCGCTGGTGCGCAGAAGCAGCGTGAACAGGTCGGCGTACTCGGCGGCGGAAAGCACCGCGCCGTCCGCCCCCGCCAGGCGCACCATCTGGTCCAGCAGGGACATGACCACGTTCCACTCCCGCAAAGCCTCGTCGGCGGCGGGCAGCTCCCCCGCCGCGCGCAGCTGTTCCGCCAGGGCGTTCAGGGCGTCGGGCGCGCCCAGCGATTCCAGAAAGCCGTAGATGCGCCGGGTCAGCGCCGTCACGTCGGCGCCTTTGGCGCCGTCCGCAAACCGCCGGATGCGGGGCATCAAAAAGGCGCGGGCCTGCTCGGCCAGGGCCAGCTCCCCGGCCTCCTGCGCGTCGCCGCGGGCGTTGTAGCCGCCGGGACTGCGGGTGAACTCGGCGCGCCAGTCCGCGGCCGAGAGCGTCCAGGTATAGGCGTAGTTTTCCAGCGCGCACTGGGCTTCGGGCGGAAGGTCGACCAGGCCGGTCTTGACCAGCCGCAGGATGGCGGCGGTATTGACGCCGCCCCGCAGCAGGTCCAGCGCCGCGTGGACGGCGCGGGCGGGGGCGGTGTTTTCCGGGGTGGTGGGCTCGTCGCAGAACAGCGGGATGCCCGCCAGGCGGAACTCGTACCGCAGGGCGGGCAGGTAGGAGGCGGCGTCCCGGCAGATGACCGCCATACGCCGGTAGGGCACGCCCCTTTGGGCGCAGGCGCGCACCGCGGCGGCCGCGGCCTTGGCTTCCTCCTGGCGGCTGTCGGCCGCATGGTACAGGATGGCCGGGCGCTGCGGGTCCACCGTGCGCTGCGGGGTGTAGGTGGGGTCTGCCAGCAGCAGCGAAAGCTCGGCCAGGGCGGGGCTTTCGCCATGGCGGGGGTCGTCGGTCAGGGTCCGGGTGCGGCAGGGCACGCCGGCCTGCTCCGCCATGCGGCGCAGCTGGGCCGCCACCCGCTTTGCGCCGGAAAACAGTCCCATGCCGCCCGCCCGGTCCTGCGGGCCGTCGCAGCAAAGCGCCACCGTCACGTCGGCCGCCGGCAGCATGGCCGCCAGCATGGCCCGCTTGGAGGCGTTGAAGGTATCAAACTCGTCAATGTACACGCCGCGGCCGGCAAAAAAGTCCGCGTCCAGCTGTTTGGCGGCCAGCTCCACCCGGTCGCCGGGGTCCATGCCGGTGTTGGCCAAAAGCCCCTGGTAGGCGGCGTAGATCAGCGCCAGCTCGGACAGCTTGTCCCGGTCGGCGCCGGGGGCGTTGGCGTAGGCGGCCAGGGCGTCGGGGGTGACGCCGGCGCTTTTCAGCTCGTCGATGGTCCGGGCGGCCTTCTCGCAGAAGGCGGCGCTCTGGCGCTGGCGGCTGTAATAGACCACCTTGTCCAGCAGCGAGTCCAGCGCGCGGCGCACCAGCACGGCGCGGCCGGCCTCGGTCAGGGTGGGCACCGCCGCGCCGCCGTACCGACGCAGCAGCGTCTCGGCCAGCGAGGTGAAGGAGTAACTTTCCACATAGCCGGACAGGGTATCCCCCAGCAGGCGGTAGAGCGCGCCTTCGGTGGAGGAGGTGAACTGTTCCGGCACGATCAGGATGCTGCGGCGGCCGGCGGCGGCGTTTTCTTTCAGCTGCCGGCGCAAAAGCGACGACTTGCCGCTGCCGGAAGGGCCTAAGATCAGGGTGAGCATGGGATGTCCTTTCAGGGGATGAGACTTAGGTGCGGGCAAAGCGCGAAAGCCCGGAGCGGCCGCCGGGTCAGCCGTCCGCCGGGCGGACGGGATGGCGCAGGACGGTCTTTAACCGGGCGGGGTCGCATTTGCGCGGGTCGGAGAGGTAGATCTCGTGGTGGCAGCGGGTATCGGTGATGTCCAGCACATAGCCCTGCCGCCGCATAAAGTCGTGCATTTTGGCGGCGGTCTGCGGCTCGGCGTCGTAGGGGCCCAGGTGCATACACTGCACGCAGAGGCCCTCGTCGTAGGGGAAAAACTCCACCGGGGAAAGATCCATCTTTTTCTTGGCCGTGGCGCTTTCCACCGCCCAGTCAAAGTCGGCCCTGGTCACAAAGTCCGGCAGGCGCAGCAGCGACAGAAAATGAAACCCGGCCTTGTTGGCATAGTCCACCCCGGCCAGACCCGGCTGCCACCAGAAGCCCTCCAGCGGCGGGACGGTGTAGTCGAAAAATCCGTCGATGACGTGCCCGGCTCTGGGGCTCATTTTCAGGGTGTAGGCCACGCCGTACAGCAGCGGGATGGAGCGGGCGTACTCGCCGTCCGGATCGTTGGGGTCGCCCTTGCCGCGGACGGCCAGATAGTTCATTTTTGGCACATGTACCAGGGCGGGCGCGGTCTTGGGCTGATAGAGTTCTTTTTGCTCTTTTTTGAAGTCGTAGGGCATGGGAACGTCCTTTCCGGCGGGGCGGCATGATTTTTTGAAAGACGGGATCTGCACGGGGCGAAAGAGGGGGCCGCGGGGCAGAACGCGGGGCGGGCGTTCACGCCCGCCGGGGGAGGCTGCGGCGGCGCGGGGTTTTCGGCGGGCGAGATCGCCCGCCCTACAAATCGCCCGCCGGCGGGCGGCGGCAGGTAAGCGGTATTTACCCGCAAAAGCCCGGCGGCGGGCCGATGAAAATCATCGGCCCCTACGAAGGGGTGTGCGGCGGTCTCACCCCTCCCCTGCCGCCCAGGCGGCCAGGCGCTGCAGCTCGTCCCACAAAGCGGAGCGCACCTCGAACCGGCCGAACACCAGGGCGTTCTCGGCGGGGGTGTCGTAGCGGGCCTGGCTGGCGCCGACGCACAGCTCCGGGTAGAGCACGCAGAACCAGTTGTGGCCGGCGGCCGCCCCCAGCTCGATGCGCAGGGCGGTGTACTCGCCGGCGGGCAGGCGGAAACTGCCGTAGTCCCTGGCGGCAAAGTCGGCCTGCTCCAGCCGCACCCGCACCGTCTGGCTGCTGCCGGTGCGGCGGACGGTGCGCTGCGCCACCTGCTGCAGCCGCCACAGCGCGCCGGACACCGCGGTCTCGGCCTCCTGCTTGGTGGCGGCGTTTTGCAAAATGGCGGGCATCTCCTCCAGCACGGCGTCGCGGACTTTCAGCTTCAGCAGTTGGTCGTCCACGCTGTTGCTGTTGGCAAGGATGTGCAGCCGCAACGTGTCGGCGCAGACGGCGGCGCGGGTCTGCTCGCCGTACCAGAGCGCCGCGGTAAGTAAGACGGTCAACGCAAGCCCCAGCGCCGCGCCCAGTTCGACGGCGCCGCGGCGGATCAGCGGGCGGCGGGCGCCCGCCGGCTGCAGTCTGTTCGTGTCCATAAAAAACCTCCCGGTGGGGCGGCGCAAAAGCGCCGCAAAGCCGTATGTTCCGGCGGCCCGGTCTGCCGCAGGGCAGGCGCCGGCCGACACCCGGAGTATGGCTCCCGCCGGGAGGGTTTATGCAGATGTTTCCCGCCGCGCATCCAAATGCCCCGCCATTTTTTCAAACCGGCGGGGGCGCGCGGGGCATTGGGGCGCTTTTGCCCGCCGCCCCGGCTTAGCGGAGTGTGCACAAGGAAGCTTTACCGCGCCGCCGGGCGAGGGCGGGCCGGCCGGGTATAGATCACCCGCGCGCCGCCCCTGTCCGGCTGGGCCAGATAGACCTTTTTGTACTGCTTTTGCAGTGCGGTGCGGGCGGCTTTGGCTTTGGCCTCGTCGTCAAATACGCCGAACACCGCCGCGCCGGACCCGGTCATCTGGCTGGTCAGGGCGCCGTGGCTGTTCAAAAGGGCGCAGATGGCGGGGGTCTCCTTCGCGCCGCTGCAATGCTCCAGGGCGTTGCCCGCCGCGGCGCACAGGGCCGTCAGGCTGCCGGCGCGGATGGCGTCCTCCTGGGCCTGGCAGTCGGGGTGGACGGGGCTGCCCATGGTATCGTACCGGGCAAAGGCCTCCGGCGTGGACACCCCTACCGACGGCATGACGATGACAAACCAGCAGTCTGGGCAGGGCGGCAGGGCTTTCATCAGATCGCCCACGCCCTGCACCCGGCAGGTGCCGCCCAGCAGCGCAAAGGGCACGTCGGCACCGATGGCCGCGCCCAAAGCGCACAGTTCGCTCATGGACAGGCGCGCGCCGTACAGCTCGTTCATGCCCACCAGCACGCCGGCGGCGTCGGCGCTGCCGCCGGCCATGCCGGCGCGCACCGGCGTGACCTTGCGGATGGTGATGTCCACCCCGGCCAGCAGGCCGGTATAATCCAAAAAGGCCAATGCCGCCTTGACGGCGGTGTTTTTGTCGTTGACCGGCACAAAGCTGCCGGGCATGCGGACGGTAAGGGTCTCGCTGCGGCGCAGCGTCAGCTGCTCCCGCAGCGTGATGGCCTGCATGACCATGTCCAAATCGTGGTAGCCGTTTGGCAAAAGCCCCCGCACATCCAGCGAAAGATTGAGCTTTGCCGGCGCCAGGACCGTTACGCTCTGTTTTTGCATCGGGATCTCCCCTTTTTCAATCCTGTTTCAGCCAGCCGTGCTCTTTCAAAAGGGCGCGGATGCGCTTGATGGCGGTCTCCAGATACTCGACGCTGTAAGCGTAGCTGATGCGGGCGTAGCCCTCGCCGGAAGCGCCGAAAGCGTCGCCGGGGACGATGGCCACATGTTTTTCCTGCAAAAGCTGCTCGCAGAACTGGGCGCTGGTCAGGCCGGTGCGCTGGATGCTGGGGAACACATAGAACGCCCCCAGCGGGGTAAAGCAGTCCAGCCCCATCTCGTTGAGCGCCTTGACCAGGAAGCGGCGGCGGCGGTTGTACTCGTCCCGCATCTTGACGATCTGGTCGTCGCACTGCTGCAATGCCACGATGGCCGCGTACTGGCTGGTGGTGGGGGCGGACATGATGCAGCTCTGGTGGATCTTGGTCATCACCTTCAGGACGGGCGCAGGCCCCGCCGCGTAGCCCAGCCGCCAGCCGGTCATGGCGTAGGACTTGGAAAAGCCGTTGACCACGATGGTGCGCTCGGCCATGCCGGGCAGCGACGCGATGCTGACGTGGCGTTCTTTGCCGTAGGTCAGCTCGGAGTAGATCTCGTCCGACAGGACCATCACGTCGGTGCCGCGCAGCACCTCGGCGATGGCCTCCAGGTCCTGCCGCTCCATCACGCCGCCGGTGGGGTTGTTGGGGTAGGGCAAAATCAGCAGCTTGGTGCGGGGGGTGATGGCGTTTTTCAGCTGTTCGGGCCTGAGGCGGAACTGGTCCTCCGGCCGGGTGGCGATGTGCACCGGCACGCCGCCGGTGAGGGAGGTGATCGGCTCGTAGCAGACAAAGCAGGGTTCCGGGATGATGACCTCGTCCCCCGGCTGCACCAGCGCGCGGATGGAAAGGTCGATGGCCTCGCTGCCGCCCACCGTGACCAGGATCTCGTCCTCCTGGCGGTAATGCAGGTCAAAGCGGCGGGCCAGATAGTTGCAGATCTCCACCCGCAGCTCCTTCATGCCCGCGTTGGCGGTGTAGCGGGTGCGGCCCTGCTGCAGAGTGCGGATGGCCGCGTCCCGCACGCTCCAGGGCGTTTTGAAGTCCGGCTCGCCCACGCCCAGCGAGATGCACTCCGGCATCTCGGCGGCCAGATCGAAAAACTTGCGGATCCCGGACGGACGCATCTCCTTGGCCGCCGGCGCAAGCAAAGAATCATAATCCATCACAGTACCGTACACTCTCTTTCGTCGATCTCCTCGTCCTGGAACAGCACACCGCCGCGCTTGTAGGTGCGCAGCACAAAGCTGGTGGCGGTGGACAGCACGTCGTCCAAGGGCGACAGCCGCTTTGCCACAAACAGCGCGATCTCCTGGAAGCTTTTGCCCTTGATGCTGACCAGCAGGTCGTAGCCGCCGCTCATCAGCATGACGGCGTCCACCTCCTCAAAGGCGGCGATGGCGGCGGCGATCTCCTCAAAGCCGCGGTCCTTGCGGGGCGAAACATGCAGCTCGATCATGGCCTCCACCTGGTTGACGCCGGCCTTCTCCCAGTCCACCAGGGCCTGGTAGCCGTGGATGTAGCCCTTCTCGTTGGCCTCGTCCAGCATGGCGGCCGCCTGCGCGGCGGAAACGTCCATCATGGCGGCGATGTCCTCCAGCGAAAGCCGGGCGTTCTTCTCCAAGATCTGAAGCAGTTCCTGCATTTTTTCCATCATCGGCTCCTTTCCCGCCCCAGGTCTATGGGGCGCGCGGCAGAATGTTCCCCCTCCGGCCGGACTCGCCGGGCGATGTACGGCGCGGCAGGGTGTATATGGTGTTATTATAGCATAGCTTTTGGCAGATTGCACCCATTTTTGCGGCGCGAGGTCCTTTGCCGGGCACAACTGTACAAAAAACGGGATTTTTTGCGTGTGCGGTATCCAAACGGGGCGGAATCTGGTATAATGGCAGTACGCAAATTGCAAAACCGGTATGTCTGTAACGATATGGGATGGGAGGAACTTCCATGAAAGCTGTTATCACCGTCATCGGCCGGGACACCGTGGGCGTCGTGGCCAAGGTCAGCGCCGTCTGCGCCGAGCTGAACATCAACATCGAGGACGTGACCCAGAGCATTTTGCAGGAGATGTTCTGCATGATCATGCTGGTGGACCTGTCCAGAACAAACGCCGCCCCCGACGCCGTCCGCACCCGCTTTGAGCAGCTGGGCCAGGAGATGAAGATGCAGGTGACCCTGACGCGCCAGGAAGTGTTTGACGCGATGCACAAGATCTGACGAAAGGGGCAGGAACTATGCGGATTTTGAATACCGGCGACATCATGGAGACCATCGAGATGCTGACCAGCGAAAATCTCGACGTGCGCACCGTGACCATGGGCATCAGCCTGCTGGACTGCATCGACCCGGACGGCAAAAAAGCCTGCGAGAAGATCTATCACAAGATCACCTCCAGGGCAAAAAACCTGGTGCCGGTGGTGGACGCCATCGCCAGGGAATACGGCATCCCCATCGTCAACAAGCGCATCAGCGTGACACCGGTGTCGATGCTGCTGGGCGCAGCGCCCGACGCCGACCCGGTGGATTACGCCAAGGCGCTGGACGCCGCGGCCAAGGCGGTGGGCGTCAACTTTATCGGCGGCTACGGCGCGCTGGTTCACAAGGGCTTTTCGGCCGGCGACAAGCGCCTGATCGAGAGCATCCCCCGCGCGCTGGCCGAGACCGACCTGGTCTGCTCCAGCATCAACGTGGGGTCCACCAAGTCGGGCATCAACATGGACGCCGTGGCCATGATGGGCCGGGTCATCCGGGACACCGCCGAGCGCACCAAGGACAACATGTGCATGGGCGACGCCAAGCTGGTGGTGTTCTGCAACGCGCCGGAGGACAACCCCTTTATGGCCGGCGCCTTCCACGGCCCCGGCGAGCCGGACTGCGAGATCCACGTGGGCGTTTCCGGCCCCGGCGCGGTGCGCGCCGCGCTGGCCAAGCTGCCCAAGGACGCCCCCATGGACGAAGTAGCCGAACTGGTCAAGCGCACCGCTTTCAAGATCACGCGGCTGGGCCAGCTGGTGGCCAATCTGGCCAGCGAGCGGCTGGGCGTGCCCGCCGGGATCATCGACCTGTCGCTGGCCCCCACCCCGGCCATCGGCGACAGCGTAGCCAATATCCTGGAGGAGATGGGCCTGGAAAGCTGCGGCTGCTGCGGCACCACCGCCTGCCTGGCCCTGCTGAACGACGCGGTCAAAAAGGGCGGCGTGATGGCCTCCAACCATGTGGGCGGCCTGTCCGGCGCGTTCATCCCGGTATCGGAGGACGACGGCATGATCAAGGCCGCCGAGTGCGGCAGCCTGACGCTGGAGAAGCTGGAAGCCATGACGGCGGTCTGCTCGGTGGGTATCGACATGGTGGTCATCCCCGGCGACACCCCAGCCGAGGTCATCAGCGCGCTGATCGCCGACGAGGCGGCCATCGGCATGGTGAACAGCAAGACCACCGCCGTGCGCGTCATCCCCGCCATCGGCCACGAGGCCGGCGACGTGCTGGACTTTGGCGGCCTGCTGGGCCATGCACCCATCATGCCCATCAGCAAATTCAGCCCCGCGGTGATGATCCGCCGCGGCGGGCGCATCCCCGCCCCGATGCAGGCGCTGAAAAACTGAGCGCAGGCCGGACGGCGTCCCGGCAAGATCCAAGATCATGTATAAACATCCTCCCTTCCGGCAATGCTAACGGCGGAAGGGAGGATGTTTTATGTCCTTATTTCGCAAGATCCTGCTGCTGCTCGTCATCATCGGCGGGCTGAACTGGGGCATCTACGGCATCTGGGGCTTTGACGCGGTGGGCTGGCTGCTGGGCGGAAGCCTGAGCTGGCTGGCCCGCGCGGTGTTCATCGTGGTGGGGCTGGCAGCCATCGCGCTGATCCCCTCGCTGTTCATGTCCGGCCCCCGCGAAAACCGGGAGCCCAACGCCCCGTAACGCGGGGGCACCCCGGCGGGCGCCGCCCGCCTTGCGCCGAACGCGGAGAACGCACAGGGGTACTTTGGCCATGCTGCGCAGGCAGCGATCCCGCGGCACCCCTGTGCGCTCCCGGCAGAAAAGTCCGGCGCCTACACAGCCCGCGGGCCGCCACGCCCGGGGCGCACAACAGCAAAAGCCCGCCTGCGGCAGTTACAGTGCCGCGGGCGGGCTTTTGCTGTTGGAACGCCGTTTTGGACGGTAGCCTACTCACCGTACGCCAGCAGGTTCCCCAATGGCGTTTTGAACCCGATCGCCCGGTACATGGGCAGGTCGCAGTCGGCGCATCCGACGGTCAGGGAGGCTGCGCCGCTTTGCGCATACGCAAAGGTGACCAGCTTGCGCGCGATGCCTTTATGGCGGTACGCCGGCCGGATATAAAAATCCTCCAGCACGCCGGACCTGCCGTAATGGAAGGTCGAGTAGGTCTCGCAGACAGAGCAGCACGCCACCAGCGCGCCGCCGCACAGGCACCCGTAAAACTGGATCCGGCCGGCCCCGATGGCCTGTTTCAAGCTTTCCAGTTCGGCGTCGGCCGGCTCAGCCTCCCCGATCTCCGCTTTATACGCTTTCTGCAATTCGGCCAGTGTTTCAAAATCTTCCGGTTTGATCTTTACAAAGTCCATGGTTCGGCCTCCGCTAAAATTGGCTGGCGTTTTTTCGTATCCCCCGCCCTGCGCGCTCAGGCGGGCGGGCAGGGCGTGAACAGGGCGTCCACCGTGGTGCCCAGCTCCCGCGCCAGGGCAAAGGCCAGGGCCAGGGTGGGGTCGTACTTGTTGTTCTCGATGGCGTTGACCGTCTGGCGGGTCACGCCGCAGGCTTTGGCCAGCGCCTCCTGCGAGATGCCTTTCTGCCTGCGCAGTTCGCGGATGCAGTTCTGCATGAGTCAGTCACCAAATTTCCGTTTGTAGTAAAGCAGTTCGATGGCGTACAAAATCGAGAACACCAGCAAAGTGGAAAACGGATTGACGCCGTCCGCCTCCCCGCCGGTGACGGACCGGTACACATCCTCGGCCACATGAAATACCAGGTACAGAAGAAAAACCGGGAAACAGGCCGCCGCTGCCCGGCCGACGATCATTCTGCGGCGCTCGTCCCCCTGGCGGGCCAGCGTGACAAACACATACACAATGACCGCCCAGCAGGCGGCGAAAAACAGCAGGCATACGATCATGATCAGCCAGGACTCGGAAGAAATATCCATACGATCACCTCCGTTGGGATCAAAGGTGGAAACTTTGTTTCCGCAAAAAAGCGCCGCACCCGGCCGCGGCGGGCGCCGCCGCAAGAGCCGCCACCTGCGGGCGGCCGCGCCGCAGATGTCAAACTCTTTTGACAGTTTCAGTATAGCAGAAGGCCAGCAAAATGTCAAATGTTTTTGACAGCTTTTTTCTCCTTGCCCCGCGCCCGTTCTATCCCCTGCCCGGCGCCGCATACAGTGTGGCAAAAGCCCGCGCTTGCCGCGGGCACAGCAGCACACGGCGGGCCGGCGGCAGGCGCGGCCCGCCCGGCAGGGAGGGGCGTGCATGAGGATGGGCGACGCAGACGAACGCGCGGTGGAGATCGGGCGGTATATCGTGCGCAGCGGCGCGACGGTGCGGGCCACCGCGGCCGTTTTCGGCGTGAGCAAAAGCACCGTGTGGAAGGACCAGACCCGGCTGCGGCGGCAGTCCCCCGCCCTGTGGCGGGAGGTGCAGCAGGTCCTGCAGAAAAACAAGGCCGAACGCCACCTGCGCGGCGGCGAGGCGACGCGGCAGAAATTCCTGCGGCAAAATGCGCTGCATCCGCCCGACCTGCCCGCCGAAAAGTCTTGCGCAGGGCCTGCACAGACTGTATAATGTTCGTAAAGAAACTGTGTCCGTTTTGCCGCAGCCCCGCCTGGGCGCGGCCAGGCAGCGCCGGAAAGGTCGTGTAACATGAAACGCAAGGACTATATCAGCTGGGACGAATACTTTATGGGCATCGCGCTGCTCTCGGCCATGCGGTCGAAGGACAGCAACAGCCAGGTGGGGGCCTGCATCGTCAGCCCGGAAAACAAGATCCTGTCGCTGGGCTACAACGGTATGCCCATCGGCTGCAACGACGACGACATGCCCTGGGAGCGGGAGGGCGACCCGCTGGAGACCAAATACATGTATGTCTGCCATGCGGAGCTGAACGCCATCCTCAACTCGGCCCACAGCAACCTCAAGGGCGCGCGGGTGTATGTGACGCTGTTCCCCTGCAACGAGTGCGCCAAGGCCATCATCCAAAGCGGCATCAAAGAGATCATCTATTACTCGGACAAGTACCACGACGAGCCGCTGAGCGTCGCCAGCCGCCGGCTGTTCAACATGACCGGCGTCAAATACCGGGCCTACCACCCCACCGGGCGGGAGCTGACATTGGACGTGTAAGGGCGCGGTCCCGCGCCGCAGGCAGCGGGACATAAAAACACCGCGCACAGAATAAGGAAGAGGCGGAAGGAACATGAACACCATCGTGATCGGCATCGCCGGCGGCACCGGCAGCGGCAAGACCACCCTGACGCGGCGGCTGCGGGAGCATTTTGGCCAGCAGGAAGTCAGCGTCATCAACCACGACAGCTACTACAAGCGCCACGACGAGCTGCCCTACGAGGAACGCTGCAAGCTCAACTACGACCACCCGGACAGCTTTGACACCGACCTGATGGTGCAGCACCTGAAGCAGCTGCGCGCCGGCCAAAGCATCCGCATGCCGGTGTACGACTACACCATCCACAACCGCAGCGACAAGACGGTGACGGTGGACCCCGCGCCGGTCATCATTGTGGAGGGCATCCTGATCTTTGCCAGCCAGGAGCTGTGCGACCTGATGGACATCAAAGTGTTTGTGGACACCGACGCCGACGTGCGCATTCTGCGGCGCATCGTCCGGGACGTAAAAAGTCGCGGCCGCACGCTGGACAGCGTGGTGACCCAGTACCTGACCACCGTCAAGCCGATGCACGAGCAGTTTGTGGAGCCCAGCAAGCGCAAGGCCGACCTGATCATCCCGGAGGGCGGCAAAAACGCCGTGGCGCTGGACATGCTGATCAAGTGGGTGTCCAACCATCTGCAGGGGGTGTGACCCCGCGGGTGCCCTGCCCCCTGCCCTGATGCAAATGCATAAATAAAATGCCCTGTTTCCGCAGCGTCCGCGCAGGACGCCCGCCGGAAGCAGGGCTTTTGGCTTGTGTTGCGTCCGCTCAAGTCCCCTGCGGTTTGGGCGGCCGATCCCGCTCCAGCCCCGCAAAGAGCTTTGCCGAGGCCAGGCCCGCCGCGCAGATCAGCAGGCCGCCGGGCAGCAGCACCAGCCAGACGCTGCCGGCAAACGCATCCAGCAGCGCGCCGCACAGCAGCTGGCCCACCGGCTGGGCGCACAGCGGGATGGTGTAGACAAAGGCCATCACCTTGCCGGTCAGGTGCCGGGGCGTGCTCTGCTGGACGAGCGACACCGCACAGATGGAAAACATCCCCGCCGCCAGCTGGCACCCGCAGAAGGCCGCCAGCAATACCAGATACCGGCCCATAACGCCGACCGGCAGCAGGAACGCCGCCCCGGCCGGCAGCAGGCACAGCCCGGCCGCCGCCACCAGCCAGTGCATCCGCCCCGGCCGCAGCCTGCCGGCCAGCAGGCCGACCGCCGCACTGCCGGCGATGGCCGCCACGCCCATGGCGCTCTCAGCCGCGCCGTACAGCTGCGCCGAAAGCCCCAGCACCGTGCGCACCAGGTAGGGAAAGCCCACCGACGCCAGGCCGACCAGCACCATGCTGACCAGTGCGGCCAACAGCAGCAGCTTGCAGACGGCGGGCTGGTCCCGGCGCAGGAAGCGCAGGCTTTCAGCCAGGTCGGCGCGCAGGATGGCGGCGGCGCTTTTGCCGCCGTCCGCCTGCCGTTCGGGCGGGTCCAGGCGCAGCAGGCACTCGAACCCGGCAGTGACAAAAAAGCAGATTACCGCCGCCGCAAATACCGGCCCCAGCCCGAAAGCGGCGTAGAACACGCTGCCCAAAAACGGCGTGACCAGCCCGGCCACCGCCTGCACCTGGCCGACCACCGCGTTGCCTTTCAGCAGGTCGCCGCCGGAAAGCATCTGGGGCACGCAGGCCTGCACGGTGGGCGACTCGAACGCGCCCAGGATGGACAGCACGAACAGCAGCGCCGCAATGACCACGATGTGGTCCGCCGCCTGCATGGCCGCGGCGGCCGCCAGCACTGCCAGCCCGGAAAGCGCATCCAGCGTTACCATGATGCGGCGGCGGTCGGCGCGGTCGGCCAGCACGCCGCCCACCGGCGACAGCAAAATGGTGGGCGCCATGGCGGCGGCCAGCAGCCCCGCAAACACCGACGCCGAGCCGGTGCACTCCAGCACATACATGGACAGCGCGAATTTCAGCGTATAGTTGCCCAGCAGCGAGCTGACCTGCCCCAGCACCAGCAGCGTAAAGTTGCGGGTGAACAGGGTGGATCGGGCTTTTGTTTTGTGTTTCATGGCTTCCTTCTGGCTGTGCTTCCGTTCCCTTGTTGCATCGCCGGAAAGCGGGTGGCCGGCGGCGGCCTTCGCGCCGCGCTCCGGGCGGGGCGCCGCCGGTCCCCTCTTGCCGTCCAATTTCTGTTTTGTCATTGCTGCCTCCTTCTGCTGCAGATGTTGGTGGGTAGAGTGCGGGCCTTTCATTTACATACCTTCATACGGTATGTAAATGGGTATCATAAAAGGGCGCTGCGGTGGCTGGCGGACGGGCCGCACCGCGTGCGCCCTTGTATGCGGTTGGATGTGGTCCTGCTGCGGCGTGTTGTTTCGGTGGCGCGGGCATCCCCGGCAGGCGCGCCTGCCCCGGATCACAGCGCCAGCGAACGGTAAAACCGGGAACGCGGCCGGCCGCCGGGGCGGGCAAGGCAGGCCGCGCTGTCCCCGGCGGAGGCGGGGGCTTTTTCCCATTTGGGGGCGGCCGTTTCCAATGCAAAGCGGCGATTTTCCCGCGTTGCGCCGCCGGCCGGCTCCCCTGTTCCGCTCACTCCGCCGCCGGCGGATTTTTGCCGGCCGGCGGTTCGCCTTGCTCCCCTTCCGGCTCCTCCGGCATTTGGGCAAAAAAGTCGTCCACCAGGCGGCGGATGGAATCGTCCATCAGGGGCACGCCCATCTTTTCCAGCATATCGCCCAAAAAGCGGAACTTGTTTTTCATCTGCTCCCGCGTGGCCGGGTAGACCGACGGCAGCAGCCACAGGCTGGTCAACAGCGGCATCAGCTCCGAGATCTCGCGGGCGTAGGCGGTGTGCATCGAGCCGTCCCGGTTGCCCTCCTCGATCAGCTGCCGGTAATAGGGCGTCAGGATGCGGCGGTTGGACTCCAGCATTTCCACCAGCATGCGAGGGTTGCGGTTCAGCGGGATGGACTGGATGGTCATGCTGGTGCGGGCAGTGTCGGCCTGGTTCAGCCGCACCGCCTCCTGCAGCTTTTGCAGGCCGTTCAGGTCGGCGCGTTTGCGCACCGCCTCGAAGGGATTATTCTGGAAAAACATCCGGTCCCCCACCGCGTCCAGGATCTCCTCCTTGGACTTGAAATGGTGGTAGACCGCGCCTTTGGTCAGGCCGCCCAGCTCGTCCACAATGTCCTGGATGGTGGTGTTGTCGTAGCCTTTTTCCAGAAAAAGCCGCTGGGCCGCGTCCAAAATGCGTTCCACCGTCACTTCCGGGTATTTGTTGCGCGCCATATCTGCCCCCTGCGGGTCGTGCCGCCGTTTACATTCTCTTGGTATGTATTCACTATACCAGACGCCCGCCCCACCTGTCAAGGCGGGCGGGCACAAAAACAGAAAAAAGGCTGCGCCCGCCGGGCAGATCGTTCTGCCGGTGCGGGCGCAGTCTTGCGCATTTTGGGGATGGATGCCGGCGGGCGTTACCGCAGGGCGGCCACCGCGGCTTTCAGCGCGTCGGCGCGGTCGGTGTTCTCCCACTTGACGCCCAGGTCCTCGCGGCCCATGTGGCCGTAGGCGGCCAGCGGGCGGTAGATGGGCTTGCGCAGGTCCAGATCGCGGATGATGGCCGCCGGGCGCAGATCGAACACCTGCTCCACCGCCCGCTCGATCAGCTCGTCGGCCACGGCGCCGGTGCCAAAGGTATCCACCATGATAGAGACCGGCTCGGCCACGCCGATGGCGTAGGCCAGCTGGATCTCGCACCGGGTGGCCAGGCCGGCGGCCACGATGTTTTTGGCCACCCAGCGGGCGGCATAGGCGGCGGAGCGGTCCACCTTGCTGGGGTCCTTGCCGGAGAAAGCGCCGCCGCCGTGGCGGGCGTAGCCGCCGTAGGTGTCCACAATGATCTTGCGGCCGGTCAGGCCGGTGTCGCCCTGGGGACCGCCCACCACAAAGCGGCCGGTGGGGTTGATGTAGTAGCGGGTGTGCTCGTCCAGCAGGTCGGCGGGGATGGTGGCGCGGATGACCTGCTCCATGATGTCGTCATGCAGGCGGGTCGTGGCCACCTCCGGGCTGTGCTGGCTGGAGATGACCACCGCGTCCACCCGCGCCGGGCGGCCGTCGCGGTACTCCACGGTGACCTGGCTCTTTCCGTCGGGGCGCAGGTAGGGCAGCGTACCGTTTTTGCGCACCTCGGTCAGGCGCTTGGCCAGCTTGTGGGCCAGGCTGATGGGCAGCGGCATCAGTTCGGGGGTCTCGTCGCAGGCAAAGCCGAACATCATGCCCTGGTCGCCGGCGCCGGCCACCTCGTCGTTGGTGCCCAGCGCGATGTCGGGGCTCTGGTTGTCGATGTTGGTGATGACGCCGCAGGTATCGCAGTCAAAGCCGTACTTGGCGCGGTCGTAGCCGATGTCCCGGATGACCTGGCGGGCAATGCCGGGGATGTCCACATAGCAGCTGGTGGTGATCTCGCCCATGATGTGGACCAGGCCGGTGGAGCAGGCGGTCTCGCAGGCGACGCGGGCGCCGGGGTCCTTTTCCAGGATGGCGTCCAGCACCGCGTCGGAGATCTGGTCACAGATCTTGTCGGGATGCCCCTCGGTGACGGATTCGGATGTGAACAGAACTTTGGACATAGGTGTTTCCTCCCTGTCAGTTGGCGGGCCGGGCGGTTGGGGGCGCACCTGCGCCCCGCCGGGTCCCTGCCCTGGTGTGGTTTGCTCAGAAAACGCAACTGCCGGGATCGTTTTGGCGTATACAAAACAAAAGGCGCGCAGGTCCAAAAGAGCCTGCGCGCCCGCGCTTATCTTTCGGTTCCCCGCAGGAATTGGCACCTTACGCTTGCCGCGCAGGTTGCCGGGCTTCACAGGGCCTGTTCCCTCAGCCACTCTTGATAAGTTGCTATTCTGATGTAAAGGCCAGCCCCGGGGGGATGCCCGCACCGGCAAAACCGCCGTGCACCGGCCGCCCCTTGGGCTTGCGAGTGAAATCATATCATTTCGCTGCGGAATTGTCAACGGGTGGGCGTTGCACATTTCAAGCAGTTTGGGCAATCTTTGCCCATTTGGCCGTTTTCTGTGTCAGACGCCGCGGGCGGCGCGGGCCTGCCGGCCGTGCAGAATGGGCGAAAGCGGCTTGTAGATCAGGAAGCAGAGCACCGAATCCACCAGCCCCTTGACCAGCGTGAAGGGCATGTTGAACACCAGCAGGCAGGCCAGCAGGCTGCCCATGCCGGGGTTGATCTCCCGGTAAGCGGCCAGGATGGCGTCCATGCCGCCGTACATGGTGGCGTACACCGGGTAGCTGATGAAGAAGTTGACCGGCACGCTGACCAGCGCCATGACCACGGCCCCCGCCAGCGAGGCGACGACCGCGCCGCGGCGGGTCTTGTTGCGGCGGTACAAAAGGCCCGCCACGCCGGTGAACGCCGCGCCGATCAAAAAGTTGCAGACCTCGCCGATGCCGCCGGTGGAGCCGTGGAACAGCGCCGCCAGCACGTTTTTGACCAGGCAGACGGCCACGCCGTAGCCGGGCCCCAAACTGAAGGACGCCAGCAGGGCGGGCAGCTCGGACACGTCCATCTTGACAAAGGACGGGATGAGCATGGGGATGGGGAAATCCAGCATCATCAGCACGCAGCCCACGGCGGACAGCATGGCGGTGACGGCAAGGGGACGGATGGAACTTTTTGCCTGCATAACAAATACCTCCCTGGCCGGCGGTGCAGTGTGCGCCGGCCGATGCAATGGGTAAACCAGCCCCAAGGGGCTGCACGGATCGGGTGTACCCGGGTCCGCCCAAAGTTTGGGGGAGCCGGATACGCCGCGGGAAAGCCGGCAACAGCTTGTTGGAACCGGGAGGTCTTTATCCTGCAAACAAAACGCCCTGCCAGTGAAAACACTGACAGGGCGAACTGCTGGCATGGCAAACAGCTTCCGTTTCTTCCATCCGGACTATACCGTCGGCCCCGGAATCTCACCGGGTCAGCGCCTGGCGCGTTTTTACCAACGTGCCAGGCGGTCGCGGGCTGTACCGCCGGTGGGGAATTGCACCCCGCCCTGAAACAGACTTTCTATCCCCTATTATAGCAGGCATTTTGAAAAATGCAACCCGCTGTGGTACAATACAGGCAGGCATTTACCGCGCGGCCCCGGACGGCGCCGCGCTGCCGCGCAGGGCAGGCCCCTGCGTTTGACAACCACCCGGCAGCGCCCGTGCGGCCTGCCGGTGCAGAAGGGAGCTTTGCCATGAGCGAATCCAACATTGTCGTTTGGGTCACGGCCTATTCCACGCTGCTGCGCATCGTGCTGGCGGCGGTTTTGGTGCTGGCCGGCCTGCTGGGCGCGCGGGCTTTCCGGGCGCTGTTCCAGCTGATCCGGGCCCGGTTCGAGCCCCACTGGCCGGAATGGGTGCAGATCCTGTTCAACGGCTTTACCGAGCCGACCATCCTGTTTGGGCGGTGCCTTTTGTGGTATTCTGCCTTTTTGGCGCTGCCCTGGCCGGCAAGCTGGGTTCCCGGCCTGACCGGCGGTGCCGCCACGGTGCTGTCCATCGCGGCGGCGCTGCTGCTGACGCGGGGGCTTTGGAACTCGGCCCGCATCTGCCAGCTGCTTTTGCGCAGCACCCAGAACAAGCTGGATCTGGAGACCAACAAGACGATGAATCTTTTCTTTGAAAAGATCTACCGGGCTTTGGTGTTCCTGTTCGGCTGTATCCAGATCCTGACGATTTTGGGCTTTGACGTCAATGCGCTGATCGCCGGCGCCGGCGTTGTGGGCATTGCGGTGTCGCTGGGCGCGCAGTCCACCCTGTCCAACCTGATCGCCGGGGTGGCGCTGGTGATCGAGCGGCCCTTCGGCATCGGGGACTGGATCGTGCTGGGCAGCTTTGAGGGCACGGTGGAGGACATCTCCTTCCGCTCCACCCGCATCCGTGCGCTGGACAACAGCGTGATCACGGTGGAGAACTCCAAGGTCAGCGCCGAGTATATCTGCAACACCACCACCCGTTCCAACCGGCTGTTCAGCTGCACCGTGGGCCTGACCTACGACACCCCGCGGGAGACGCTGGAGCGGCTGTGCACCGATCTGGTGGCCATGATGAACGCCGACGACCAGGTGATCGACGGCAGCGCCGAGGCAACGCTGTCCGCGTTCAACGCCTCCAGCATCGACATCGACGTGCGCTGCTACACCACCGCGCTGGGCGGCGCCGCCTTCCGCGCGCTGAAGGACAAGCTGAACCGCAAGATCATGGACCTGGTGGCGCAGGACGGCTGCGACTTTGCCTTCCCCTCCACCACCGTCTACCTGGAAAAGAACGACCCGTAAGGGCAGGCCGCCCCGTTTCGGGCGCTTGCCCATACAAAACCACAAAACACCGCCCGCTTCCCCGGCATTTGCCGCAGGAAGCGGGCGGTGTCTTTTTTTGTTTGGTGCAAAGGCCGGCTCAGCCGGTCTCGCCGTCCGTCTGGCCGGCGCCGGCGCTGTCTGTGCCGGTGTCGCCGCCGTCCTGGCCGGATGCATCCGCGCTGTCATCGCCCGCCGTTGTGTCGGAAGCGGCGGTCTGGGCCGGCGTGAAGTACCCCACGATGCTGCCGTCGCTGCGCTGGTAGGATACGTCCAGCGTGCCCCGGTCGGTGGAGGCCAGGCCGGTGCCGTCGGTATCCAGCACAATGCGGGATGCGATCTGCAGCTTGTAGGGCAGGTTGTTGGCGGTGCCCAGCACCACCGAGACCCGGCCCTGGTAAAGGAAGTTGATCTCCTCCATGTCCTGCAGCGAGATCAGCGTCACGCCGTCCAGCAGGCCGGTATCCTCCAGCTGCTGCACCAGCTGGTCCAACGCGGTGTCGGCACGGCTGGCAGCGGCGTCCTCATCGGTGGCAGTTTCGGCGGTGGCGGTCTCGGCGGTGGCGGCAATGACGGCGTCGGCGCTGTCCCGCAGGGAGAGATAGCTGCCCGGCGTCTGGGACAGGCGGGGGTCCAGGTTGACCTGCAGCTGGATCAGGCCTTCCGGCTGGGCGGAGTCGCTTCGCAGCACCTTCAGCCCGTCGCTGAGCACCAGCCAGCCGGCAGCGGTCTGTATGGCGAACCGCTCGGTGGCGGGCTGCACCTTGACCACCACGGTGCCGGGCATCTGGATGTCCACCTGCACCACGTCCAGGTAGGGCAGCTGGGCCTGCAGCTCCCGGGATTTCTGGTTGGTGGAAAAGCCGAACAGGTTGTCCCCCACCTGCACGCCCAGCAGGTCCAGGATCTGCTCCTCGGTATAAATGCCGGTGTTGGCGGGGGTGGTGCGGTCGGTGTTCTCGATGCGGAAATCGGTGACCTTGAACAGCAGGTTGATGGACAGCACCACCCCCAGCAGCAGCACGCCCGCCACGCAGGCAATGCCCACCAGCTTGCGCCGGCGGCGGATGCGCATTTTTTCCACCTGGGTCACGCGGCGGCGGTGCCGCGGCGCGCCGGGGCGGTAGGCGGCGCTTTGGGGGTTCTGGCCGGATGCGGGCGGCACAGGGTTGGGGCGGGGTCGGCTTTGCGGCGCCGGGCGCGCCGGGGGCGGTGCGCTCCGGGCGGGCGGCTGGTTCCGGGCGGGTCCCGCGCCCCGGGCCTGCGGGCGGGAAGCTCCGCGGGCCGACGCGGCGCGCGGCTGCTGCGCCGGGGCGGCCGGCTTTTGGGCCGGCGCCTGCCGGGCGGGGCGGGACGGGCTGCGGTCGGCCCGCTTCTCCAGCCCCACGCGGCTGCCCAGCCCCCGCTTGGGCGGCACCGCCTGGCGGGGCCGCTGGGGGGCGCGGTTTTTGGGCCGGGACGCAGAGCGGGAGGCCGCGCCGGATTTTTGCCTGCGGCTTTGTTGGTCGCGGTCCATGCGTCAGCCTCCCTTCGGTGTTGTGTTTGTGCGGGGTCAGCCGCAGAGTTTCTGCAGCGCGGCGGTGATCTTTTCCAGGCTGTCCGGCTGGCCCAATGTTTTGGCCTGCAGGCCCATCTGCTGCAGCCTGCCCGGCCGGGACATCAGCTCCTGCACTGTGGCGATGAGCTTATCCCCCGTCAGGTCCTTTTCCTCGATCACCACGGCGGCGCCGGCCTGTTCCAGCTCCAGGGCGTTGTAATACTGGTGGTTTTCGGCCACGTTGGGGCTGGGGATCAGGATGGACGCCCGGCCCATGGCCTCCAGCTCGGCCAGCGTCAGCGCGCCGGAACGGGAAATGACCAGGTCGGCGGCGGCCAGCAGTTCCGGCATGTTGTCGATGTACTCCCGCACCGCCAGGCGGCTGCCCGGCGCAAAGCCCTTTTGCCTGCCAAGGTCGCGGAAGAGCTCCACGCCCCGGCTGCCGGTGGCGTGCAGGTGGACGACCGGCTGGCCGGTCGCCTGCTCCCAGGCGCACAGGTCGGCCACCACCTCGTTGATGCGGCGGGCGCCCAGGCTGCCGCCGAAACTGAGGATGACGGTGTCGGTGCCGGCGTTCAGTTTGGCGCGGGCGGCGGCCCGGTCCTGGGTGAACAGTTCCGGCCGCACCGGGTTGCCCACCACAATGGTCTTTTGGGGCGCGCCCAGCTTTTCCACCGCGGCGGCGCTGGCGGCCATGACCAGGTCCACCTCTTTGGCCAGCAGCTTGTTGGTCACGCCGGGGAAGGCGTTCTGCTCGTGGATGGCGGTATGGATGCCCCGTTTGGCCGCCGCCCGCACGATGGGCCCGCTGACATAGCCGCCGCAGCCGATGACCAGATCGGGCTTTACCTCCCGCAGGATGGCCGCGCACCGGGGGCCGCTGACGGCCAGGTGCCAGGCCGCCAGAAGGTTGCGGCGGATGTTTTCCGGCGTCAGCCGGCGCTGGAAGCCGTTGATCTCGATGTGATGGAAGGGATAGCCCGCCCTGGTGACCAGGCCGTACTCCATGCCCTCCCGCCGTCCGGCAAAGTGGATCTCGGCCGCGGGGTCGGCGGCTTTCAGCGCGCCGGCGATGGCAAGCGCGGGATTGATGTGCCCGGCCGTACCGCCGGCTGCAATGAGTACACGCATGGGGGGTTCCTCCTTCGGGGCGGGCCGGCGGCCCGGACTGACATGCCAAAAATACGCCAAAAAGCCGGCTGCACCCGTTTGACAATCCAAACCAGGGTGCGGCCAGCCCGTTTTTGTTCAGATGGTGCGGGCCGTGCTGCCGCCGCGGCGGTAGGTGGTGCGCCGGGGGGCGGCGTTCAGCCGGCTGGCAAAGGCCTCGCGCTTGCGGCGGCGGCGCTCCTCGATGCGGGCGTTGCCCACGCGGGAGATGCTGAGCATGATGCCCATCTCGCCCAGCAGCATCAGCAGGCTGGTGCCGCCCGACGAGAAGAAGGGCAGACTGATGCCGGTGTTGGGGATGGTGTTGGTGACAACGCCCACGTTGCAGAACACCTGCCAGCCGATCTGCCCCATGATGCCGATGCCCATCATGCTGCCGAACAGGTCGGGCGCGCGCAGGGCGATCAGGATGCCCTGCACGATCAGCGCCGCAAACAGCACCAGGCAGACCACCGCGCCGATAAAGCCCAGCTCCTCGCAGATGACGGGGAAGATAAAGTCGTTGGCGACCTCGGCCAGCCACTGGTGTTTCTGGCGGCTGTTGCCGATGCCCAGCCCGAACAGCCCGCCCGACGCGATGGAGTAGACGCTCTGCCGGTTCTGGTCGTTCATGGTAGAGGTATCATAGGAAAACAGCTGCCAGCCGTCCAGGCGGGTCTGGACGTAGTTTTCCTGCGAGTAGAGGTAGACCACCACCACCGCCACGCCCAGCGTGAGCATGACCGGCATCCATTTCAGGCCGCAGCCGCCGCAGAGCAACATGGTGACAAAGATCATCAGGATCAGGATGATGGCCGAGTAATGGGGCTGGCGCAGGATCAGGATCAGGATGGGCGCCAGCGGCAGCGCCGGCAGCAGGATGCCGTACAGCAGGCTGCCGCGCCGGTTCTGGTGGGCATCCACAAAATTGGCCGTGCCCAAGATCACCGAAAATTTGGCCAGCTCCGACGGCTGGAAGGTAACGCCGAACACCTGCACCCAGCGGTAGCAGTCGGCTTCCAGGTTGGTGGGGTTTTCGTCAAACAGGGCGGCCGTGAGCAGGATCAGCGTCAGCACGTACAGATACCAGGTCATGTGGCGCAGCGCGCGGTAATCCAGCGTGGCGATCACAAACATGGCCGCCACGCCCACCGCCGCAAAGATGACCTGCTGGCGGATCTGGCTCAGGCTGTCGCCGGTCTCCTGGTAGGACAGCGAGTAGCTGGCCGAAAACAGGATCACCAGCCCGTAGGCCAGGATCACCAGCAGCGTGGCGACAAAATACCAGGACAGCGGGCCCCGGTCCTTTTTGCGCAGAGGCAGGTCACGGAACAGCTCGACCGCTGGCCGGAAGATAAATTGTAACAGGTCGGAAACTGTCAAGGTCCGTATCCCTCCTTCTGCCCCTGCGGCCGGGGCGGCGGTTCAGGTCAGGTAAATGTACAGCACGCCCATGGCCGCGCCGATCAGGGCGATCAGGCTGAAAAAGGCGTCGATCTTCACCTCGCGCCAGCCGCGCATCTCAAAGGCATGGTGGATGGGCGTCATGCGGAAGATGCGCCTGCCGTGGGTGAGCTTGAAATAGACCCGCTGGATCACAACGGTCATGGCATCCCAGATGTAGACGATGCCGAAAAACAGCACCAGCTCCGGCCGGCAGAGCACAAAGGCCAGCGCCGTGACGATGCCGCCCAGAAACATGCTGCCGGTGTCGCCCATAAAGACCTTGGCCGGGTAGAAGTTCCAAACCAGGAACCCGGCGCAGGCGCCGGCCGTGGCGGTGGCCAGGATGGAAACATGGTAGTAGCCCAGCAGGCTGGCGCCCACCAGATAGCCCAGCATGGCCACAAAGGTGACGCAGGAATCCAGGCCGTCCAGACCGTCGGTCAGGTTGACGGCGTTGACCATGAAGATGATGCCGAAAAAGGCGATGGGATAGTACAGCAGCCCCAGGTCAACGGAGCCGCCCCCCGGCAGCGTGATGACGGTGGTCAGCAGGCCCAGGGCGTTCAGCCCCGCCATAAAGCCGCCGGTAACGGCAAACTGCACGATCAGTTTCTGCCAGGCCACCAGGCCCAGGTTGCGGTGGCGGACCACCTTGACAAAGTCATCCAGAAAGCCGATCAGCCCGGAGCCCAGCGCCAAAAACAGCACCAGCAGCACCGCCTGGATCTGCTGGCTGCCCACCAGGTCCGGCGCATAGCGGCGGAACCCCACAAACACCAGCACCAGCGACAGCAGGATGCCCAGGATAAAGCAGAACCCGCCCATGGTGGGGGTGCCCTGCTTTTTGTTGTGCCAGGTCGGGCCGCTTTCCCGGATGGTCTGCCCGAAATGCAGACGGTGCAGCAGCGGGATCAGCACACAGCCGGACAGCGCCGTGATCGAAAATGCGCCGACCGCCGCGGCGACCAGCATCCAGGAGACCATCATCCCCATGCAAACTCTCCCCCATTATCGTATGCCGCACGGCGGGGCCGCCCGCCGCACGGCGTATTGCATTGCTTGTTTACAGTGTCTGATAGAACCGGGCAAGCACGTCGTCCAGCTTCATGGCGTGGCTGGCCTTGGCCAGCAGCGCGTCGCCGGGGCGGACGTTTTGCCTTACATATCCTACCACTTCATCCTCGGTATTGCAATGCAAAGATGTTACACCTTTTGCGCGGGCGGCTTCGGCGGCGGCCCGGCTGCGCGGGCCGTAGGCGATCAGCAGGTCCACGCCGGCCTCGGCCGCCCATTCGCCCACCTGGCGGTGGGCCTGCTCACTGACGGCGCCCAGTTCCAGCATATCCCCCAGCAGGGCGATGTGCCGTTTGGCCGGCAGCCCCTGCAGCACGGCCAGCGCGGCGCGCATGCTGTCCGGGCTGGCGTTGTAGCAGTCCTCCACCACGGTCACGCCGCCCTTTTGCACAATGTGCTGGCGCATGCCGGTGGTGCGGTAGTCTGCCAGCGCCGCCGCCGCACGGGCCGGGTCCAGCCCCAGGCGGGTGGCTGCAGTGTAGGCCGCCAGCGCGTCGCTGACGGTGTGCAGCCCCACGGTGGGGATAACGGCCGGAAAGTCGCCGTATTCCCGGTCGGACAGGACAAAGCGGGTGCCCCCGCCCTCCTGCCGGATGTCCACGGCGCGGACGTCGGCAGATCCGTTCTCGATGCCGAACCACACCGGGCGCAGCCGGTCGGGCAGCTTGGCGGCGGGCAGCAGGTCGTCGTCGGCGTTCAGCACCAGCGGCGCGCCGTCCGGCAGGCCGTAGCAGAGTTCCAGCTTTGCTTTCAGTATATTCTCGCGGCTGCCAAGGTTTTCCAGATGGCTGACGCCGATCTTGGTGATGATGCCCGCCGAGGGCCGGGCCGCGCGGGCCAGGCGCTCGATCTCGCCCAGGGCGCTCATGCCCATCTCCACCACCGCGTACTCGGTGGCGTCATCCAGGCGGAACAGCGTGTTGGGCAGGCCGATCTCGTTGTTCTGGTTGCCCTCGGTCTTTAAGGTGTTGCCAAAAGCGGACAGCACCACATAGCAGAACTCCTTGGTGGTGGTCTTGCCCACGCTGCCGGTGACGCCGATCATCAGCGGGCTGAACAGCATGCGGTAGTTGGAGGCCATGCGCACCATGGCATGGTGGCTGGAAGGCACCACCACAAGGCGGTCCTCCGGCACGCCGTCCACCGGGCGGTTGGCCACGATGTAGGCCGCGCCGGCCTTGCAGGCGGCCGCCGCGTAGTCGTGCCCGTCCACATGCTCGCCGGGGAAGCAGACGAAAACGCAGCCGGGCGTGACCTTGCGGCTGTCGGTGACAACGTCGGTGATCGGCTCCGGCCCGGCCAGGGCAAGGCCGGCCAGCAGCTGGTTGGCAGGGATCGGTTTCATCGTGCATCTCTCCTTCGGGAATGTTTTTGGGCCGGCGGTCATTCGCCGCCGTCGGACGGGGCGTCCTGGGATATATCGTCCCCTGCCCCGCCGGTATCGCCGGACGGCTCGGCCGCAGCGTCGCCGCTGCCGGCGGAGGCCGTCGTGATGGTAATGAGGGTGCCCTTGGGGACGCTCTCCCCTTCGGCAACGCTTTGAGAGGTGACCAGCGCGCTGCCGTCGCCCTCCAGGCTGGCGTTGATGCCGGAGGCTTTCAGCATCTGCACGGCAAAGTCGCCGCTTTTGCCCACCACATTGGGCACGGTGGTCATCTCGTCGGTGGTGGACTGGGTGTACAGGTAGACGGTGGAGCCCACCGGCAGCTCGGTGGCGGTGCCGGGGTACATGTAAATGACGGTGCCGGTGCCGCCCACCAGCTCGTGGGAAAGGCCCACCTTGTTCAGCTCCACCTGGGCGTTGACCCAGGAGTCGTTGTTGGTACCGACGATGGGCGGCACGCGGACGGTGGCGCTGGTGTCGTATTCCGGGTCGCGCTCGATGCCCAGGTAGGGGGCGATCTCGCTGATGATGTTGCCCACCACGGGGGCCACGATGCTGTTGGCGTAGTCGTTTTCCCAGCGGGGGTCGTCGATCATCACAAAGACCTCGATCTCCGGGTCGTCGATGGGCAGCACGGCGGAAAAGCTGATCTGCTTGTAGTAGTCGCCGTCCGACCGCTCGTCGCGGCCCAGGTTCTCGGACGTACCAGACTTGCCGCCGATGCGGTAGCCGGCCACATAGGCGTTGCGGCCGCCGCCGGAGGTCTCGCCCTGGACGCCGCCGCCCACCACCTGCTCCATCATGGTGCGGATCTGGGCGCTGACTTCCTCCGAGATGACCTGGCGGCGGATGGTGGTCTCGGTGGTGGAGACCACGTTGCCGTCGGCGTCGGTGATGCTGCCCACCACGTAGGGGGTGACCAGGTAGCCGCCGTTGACGGCCGCGGCGATGGCGGTGGCCATCTGCAGCGGGGTGCAGGTCTGGGCCTGGCCGAAGGAGCTGGAGTCCAGGTTGGCTTCGGTAAGGGCCAGGGCGTCGGCGTCGTGGTAGATCATGTATCGGGCCTCGGAGGGCAGGTCGACGCCGGTGCGCTGGGTAAAGCCGAACGCCTCGAAATAATCGTAGAAGGTCTGCGCCCCCAGCGCCAGGCCCACCTGGATAAAGTAGATGTTGCAGCTGTTGTTCAGCGCGGCGGCCATGTTCTGCCAGCCGTGGACCGTGCCGTTGGCGCAGTGGTAGGTATGCTCGTACAGGTCGCTGCCGGCGTTGATGGTCCAGCCGTCGGCGGTGCAGACAAACTGCTGGTCGGCAGTCAGCGTGCCGGAATCCAGCGCCGCGGCGGCGGTGACCACCTTGAACACCGAGCCGGGGTAGTACAGGTCGCTGATGGCCTTGTTGCGCCACTGGGCCTCGCGCAGCATGCCCTGGACCTCGCTGTACTCGTCGTCGTCGATCAGGCCGTCCGCCACGATCTCCTGGATGCGGTCGGTCTCGCCCAGGTAGCTTACCAGGGTGTCGGTGGTCTCCTCGGTCAGCGATTCGCTGTCCAGGATGGCCTGCAGGTCGCTGTCGTAGATGGTGTTGGGGTCGTTGGGGTCAAACTGGTTCATGTTGGCCATGGCCAGGATCGCGCCGGTGTTGACGTTCATCACAATGGCGCAGGCGCGGCCCTTGACGTTGTAATCCTCGATGGCCTGGCCCAGGTAGCGTTCCACCACTTCCTGCACATTCTCGTCGATGGTCAGGTAAAGGTTCTGGCCGTCGATGGCCTCGTGGTATTCGGCCTCGGAGTCGTCCAGCACGATGCCGCCGGCGCTTTCCAGCGCCACGCTGCGGCCGGGGGTGCCGGCCAGCTCCTCGTTGTAGTAGGCCTCCAGTCCGTAGCGGCCGTTGCCGTCGGCGTCCAGGAAGCCCAGTACCGTGGACAGGAACGCCCCGTAGGGGTATTCACGGGTGGAGGACTGCTCGGTATACAGGTACAGCACCGTTTTGCCGGCCTGCTCGTTCAGGTCGTCGGCGTACTGCAGGATCGCCTCGGTGGTGGGCATATCCATGCCGCGCACCAGCACCCGGTATTTGCGCTCGCTCATGGAAAGGTTGCTGGCGATGCTGTCGGCGTCGGCGGCGCCGCCGCTGAGCTCGGCGATCTTTTCGGCCGCCTGCCGGATGTAGGCCTCGTCGCAGCGGGAGGGGTCGGCCACAATGTTCCACACCACGCTGCTGCGGGCCAGCAGCGCCCCGGTGGAGCTGTAAATGCTGCCCCGCGCGGCGGGGATGGTGGTGTCCGAAAGCTGCTGCATGGTGGCGTCGACGCGGTAACTCTCGTAGTCGCGGATCTGCAGCACATACAGCTGATAAATCAGCAGCCCGAAACCGAAGATCAGGAAGGCCGCGACCAGGATCAGCGTGCGGATACGCATCCCGTTGGAGGTGCCGTAGAGCTCGGATTCGGGCTTTTGTACTGGTTTTTTGCGTGGGTCCTTTGGGGTATTGGCCATGGTTTGCTGTTCCCTTTTGCTGAGGGGGGCGCACCGCGCCCCGGAATTGGGCCGCCCCGCCGTCCGGTACGGCGGGCGGCGGCTGTACAGCCTGCCGCCTTACGGGTCAAAGTTGCCGATCAGGCTGAGCGCCGCGGTCTGGAAGCTGGACAGCAGCTTGGAAAAGCCGCTTTCGCTGCGGACGATCAGGCCCTCGTCCTCCAGGTCCAGATAGGTGATCTGGCTGGGGTCGGCCTTGACCAGGCCCAGCCGCCCCTCGGCGATGGCGGCGATGTTGTTGGTGCTGGTGATCTTGTCCATCTGGCCGGAAAGATAGTCGTAGGTGCTCTGCTCGGCCACCAGCTCCTGCCGGGCGGACTCGATCTCGCCCGAAAGCTCGGTGATGGTGGCCTGGCTGTACAAAAGCGCCACCACCAGGCCCAGCACCAGCGCCGTGACCAGCACGCTGCGCATGGCGTAGGCCGCCTTGCGCAGCCTGTCCAGCCGGCCGGCGCCGCCGCGCACCGCACGGACGCGCGGCGCACGGTAGTGCGTGGTGCTGTTTTCCCTCAAATCGTAGGCAGTCTGCGTCATTGCGGCGCCCTCCTTTCCGGCCGCCCGCGGGGGGCGGCAATGTGTGTTACAGTTTTTCCAGCACCCGCAGCTTGGCCGAGCGGCTGCGGCGGTTTTCCGCCAGCTCGCCGGGTTCGGCCTCGATGGGCCGCCGGGTGATCAGCCTGGCCTTGGCTTTGCCGCCGCAGACGCAGACCGGCAGTTCCGGCGGGCAGGTGCATTTCTGCGCCCAGCGGCGGAACTTGTTTTTGACCAGCCGGTCCTCCAGGCTGTGGAAGGTGATCACGCACAGCCGGCCGCCGGGGGCCAAAAGTTCAAAGATGCCGTCCAGCCCCTCGTTCAGGGCGTCCAGCTCGCTGTTGACGGCGATGCGGATGGCCTGGAAGGTGCGGCGGGCGGGGTTTTTGTGTTTGCGGCGCTCGGCCGGGGGCACGGCGCCGGCCACCAGGTCGGCCAGCTGCATCGTGGTGGTGATGGGGCTTTGGGCGCGGGCGGCGACGATCCGGCCGGCGATCTGCCAGGCGTAGGGTTCCTCGCCGTAGTCCCGCAGGATGCGGGTCAGCTCCTCCCGGTCCAGCGTGTTGACCAGATCCGCCGCCGTGGGGCCGGATTGGCTCATGCGCATGTCCAGCGGCGCGTCGGCGTGGTAGGAAAAGCCCCTGGCCGCGTCGTCCAGCTGGTGGCTGGAAACGCCCAGGTCCAGCAAAGCGCCGTTGATCTGCCCGATGCCAAGCTCTGCCAGCACCTGCGGCGCCTGGCGGAAGTTGGCCCTGACCACCCGGGCGGGAAGCCCCTTAAGCCTTTCGGTGGCGGTTGCCACCGCATCCGGGTCCTGATCGAGCGCGATCAGCCGCCCGGTGGTCAGGCGCTTTGCAATCTCACGGGAATGGCCAGCGCCGCCCGCCGTGCCGTCCAGATAGGTCCCGGCAGGGTCGATGGCCAGCCCGTCCATGCACTCGTTGAGCAAAACGGGAACGTGATGAAACTCCATGCTTTCCGCTTCCTTTCCCGTTTTGAGGTCTCCCGGCAGCATTGCTGCCGGGGCGTATGCTGCAAGGGCGCGTCCGGCGCCCGTCGGTCAAAAGTCCAGGTCCTCCATCGCGGCGGTGAAATCCTCGTCGGCGCCTTCCTGGAGCTCGTTCCAGGCGGCGGTGTTCCAGATCTCGGCAAACTCGCGGTTGCCGATGATGGTCACGTCGTGGTCCAGCCCGGCGTAGCCCCGCAGCTTGGCGGGCAGCTGGATGCGGCCCTGCTTGTCCGGCGTGACCTCCACGGCCGAGCTGTACAGCATACGGGTGACCTTGCGGCCCTTGACCAGGCCCTTTTCCTCGATCTTTTCGGCGATCTTTTCAAACTGCGCGGCGGGGAAAGCCGCCAGGCAGTGGTCCAGCCAGCAGGTGACGATAAAGGTCTCGCCCATCTCGTCGCGGAACTTGGCGGGGAAATTCAGCCGGCCCTTGGCGTCGACGGCATAGTCATACTGTCCCATCAGCACGGCGCATCTCCCCTTTCGACAATTTTTCACGCTGGATTGCGATGTGGCTGTTGAAAACCCGGTTGAAAGTGTGGATAACTCTCCACTTTTACCCCTGGCCAACCACTTTTACCCACAATCACAGCATTATCATACCAAATCCCGTGGCAAAAAACAAGCCCGCAGCGGTCGAAAACCGCTGCGGGCAGTAAATTTTCATATTTGTAACACGGGGAAACCGGCGGGCGGGCAGGCCGCAAACGCCCCCGCCGCGGCAGGGTTTTGCCGCGGCGCTTACTTCATCCCGCGCTGGCCGCGGTTGGCGGCGCTGCGCAGGTTCATGCGAGTGTTTTTGACGTCGGCAATGCTGCGGGCCATCGTCTCCTCGGTATTTTTCAGGATGGTCTCGCAGTAGGTCGTGGCGCTCTTGCTGATCTCGCGGGCCTGGTTCTGGGCGGTGGTCAGGATCTCCACCCCGCGCTTTTGGGCGCGCTTGACGATCTCCTGCTCCGAGGTGATGACCTTGGCCCGTTCCTCGGCCTGTTTGATGATGCCGTCGGCCTCCTGGCGGGCCTCCTGAACGATGCGCTCGCGATCCTCAACGATCTTTTTGCTCTGCCGCATCTCGTCGGGCAGGTTGGCGCGCACGTCGTCGATGATGTCGCGCATCTTGTCCACATCCACCACGCGCTTGCCGGCCGAGAAAGGCATGGCGGTGCCTTCCTCCAGGGTCTCTTCCATCAGGTCAAGCAATTCGTCCACGTTCATGGCTGTACCTCCAGGGTGTCGAAAAACATTGTGTATCGTCGGTCGTGCCCGCGCCGTGCCGCGCTGTTTGGCCCGTCATTCCGGGCGGGGCTTTTCGTAGCGGGTAACCAGCACCTTGCCGTAGGCGTACTGCCTGGCACGCACCAGCTCCCCCGCCGTTTCGGGCAGGTCGGCCTCCCGCTCGCTCTCGCACAGGACCACGCCGCCGGGGGCCACCACGCGGGAAAGCCCCGGCAGCACCCTGGCCAGTGTACCATGTCCGTAGGGCGGGTCCAGCAAAACCAGGTCGAACGGCCCCCGCGCCGCGGAAAGAAAGGCAAAGGCGTCGCAGTTGTGCAGCTTGCTTTTCATCTCCACCCGCGCGGCACGGCAGTTTTCCCGCACGATGGCAAATGCCTGGGGCGAGGCGTCCACAAAATCGCAGGTGGTCGCCCCGCGGGACAGCGCCTCGATGCCCAGCTGGCCGCTGCCGGCAAACAGGTCCAGCACGCGGGCGCCCGGCACCAGAAACTGCACGCTGGAGAACATGGCCTCCTTGACGCGGTCGATGGTGGGGCGGGTCACGTCCTGGCCGGGCAGGGCTTTGAGCACCTTGCCGCGGGCGGTTCCTGCAATGACGCGCATGGGCAGCTCCTTTCCCGCCGGGGGTGCGCAGGGGGCAAAAGGCCGCCTGTTTTTCCCGGCAGAGTGCAGTTTCGTCTGGGTATTTACCATTATGCTGATTTTAGGGGGCGTTGTCAATAGCACAGGTTAACGGCAGCTGCCGCGGCAGGCTTTCGGACGTTTTACCCGTGCAGGCCGTTGTAGATGGCCTCGGCCTTTTTGTGGCTGATGCCGGGCACCTCCTCCAGGTCGGAGATGGAGGCAGCGCGGACGTTTGCCACCGTCTTGAAATGGGCCAGCAGCGCGGCCGAGGTCTTTTCGCCCACACCGGGCAGCGCCGTCAGGGTGGCGGCGTAGGACTTTTTGTGCATCATCTGCTTGCGGTAGGCGTTGGCGTAGCGGTGCACCTCGTCCTGGATGGAGGTGACGAAGGTGAAGATGCCCCGGTTGCGGTTGATGGCGATCTCGGCGCCGGCGTCGTCCACGATGGCGCGGGTGCGGTGGCGGTCGTCCTTGACCATGCCGAACAGCGGCACATGCTCCAGCAGCGTGCCTTTCAGCGCCGCGCGCACGGCCGACACCTGCCCCCTGCCGCCGTCCAGCAAAATCAGGTCAGGCAGCACCGAGAACTGGTTGGAGGGGGTGTCCGGCTTTTCGCCGCGCTTGGCGGCGGCGTACTCCCCCGCGCGGCGGGAGAGCGTTTCGGCCAGGGAGGCGTAGTCGTCGGTGCCGGCCACCGTTTTCATGCGGAAGCGCCGGTACCCGGTGCGGTAGGGCTTGCCGTCCTGGAACACGATCATGCCGCAGACGCTGGAGCCGTCGCCCCAGTTGGAGATGTCGTAGCTCTCGATGACGCGGGGCGGGGCTTTCAGGCCCAGCATCTGGGCGGTCTCCTCCAGCAGCTTTTCCTCGCGGGTATAGCGGCCGCTCTCGCGGGCCAGGCGCTCCACCGCGTTGGTGTAGGCCATCGTCACCAGCTTGGCCACGTCGCCCCGCCGGGGCACATACAGGTTGACCGCGCCGCCCCGCGTTTTGGCAAGGGCTTCGGCCAGGGCATCGTGGTCGTCGGGCAAAGCGTCCACCGCGATGGTCTTGGGGATCTCCTCGCCGTCCAGGTAATACTGGGGCAGAAATTCCTCCCGCAGGGCGGGGATGTCGGCGGTGTCGTGGAACAGAAACTCCCGCTTGTCGCTCAACCGGCCGCCCCGGTAGCGCAGGATGGCCGCGCAGACCGCTTTGGTGGTGCCGGCAAAGGCCAGCACGTCCATGTCCTCCTCGGCGCCGCGCACCACCTTCTGGCCGGGGGCCACCCGGTCGATGGCGGCGATCTGGTCCCGCAGCAGGGCGGCGGTCTCAAAGTCCAGGCGCTCGGCGGCGGCCTCCATCTTTTCGCGCAGCTGCTTGACGATGTCCTTTTTGCCGTAGCGGATCATGTGGACGGCGCTTTGCACCGCGTCGTTGTAGGCTTCGCGGCTGATCTTGCCGCTGCACACCGCCATGCACTTGCCGATGTGGGCGTTCAGGCAGGGGCGGCCCTTGCCCAGGTCGCGGGGGAACTCCCGATTGCAGCGGGGCAGCAGAAAGCAGTCCTGGGCGGTCTCGACCATCTGGCGCACCGCAAAGGCGGAGGTGAAGGGGCCGATGTACTCGGCGCCGTCGTCCTCCTTCTGCAAGACGGCGGACAGGCGGGGCCAGTCCCCTTTCGTCACCTTGACGTAGCTGTAGCCCTTGTCATCCTTGAGCAGGATGTTGTATTTGGGGGTGTGGGCCTTGATCTGGCTGGCCTCCAGCACCAGCGCCTCGAACTCCGACTGGCAGACGATGACGTCAAAGCTGAAAGCGTGGGCGATCATTTGGGTGACCTTGGCGTCGTGGGGCACGCCCTCGCGGAAATACTGCGAGACGCGGGTTTTCAGGCGCTTGGCTTTGCCGATGTAGATGATGGTATCGCTTTTGTCCCGGATGATATAGACGCCGGGCAGCAGCGGCAGCATGCAGGCTTTTTTGTAAAGTTCGGCTTTGGTCATGGAAAAAAGGCTCCTTTTGGGGCTGGGAAATCAGGCGCGACAGGCAAAAAACGCCGGCGGCCCGCGCGCCCCGGCGGCAGGCAAAAGAAACGGCGGGTGGTTGACCCGCCCGCCGCAAGATGATTCAAAAAAGTACCGATCACTCAGAGAAGCCGGACTCGACCAGCTTGACCAGGCCGTCGACCGCGGCCTGCTCGTCGGTGCCGTCCGCAATGATGCGGATGGTGGTGCCGCCCACGATGCCCAGGCTCAGCACGCCCAGAAGGCTCTTGGCGTTGACACGGCGCTCCTCTTTCTCGACCCAGATCGAAGATTTGTACTCGTTCGCCTTCTGGATGAAGAAGGTAGCCGGACGGGCGTGCAAACCAACCTGATTCTCAACGGTAACTTCTTTCACATACATAGTTATTCTCTCCCATTTCGAAAATAATATGCCCAAGTATTCACCGCGGGCTTCCTCAGGCGGCATTGCACATGTGGATTCCGCCCTGAATTGATTTTATTTTAACCTATTTTGTCCCTTTTGTACAGTAGATTTTGTCAAATTTAGCAGGATTCCGCAATCCTGCCAAACCTTCACGGCGTTCTTTGTGCAGGTTCACCAGTTAATTTTCAACATTCTTGTTCAACAGTACCGAAACCGCGGCCAAAAACCGGCGTTCAGCCGCCCATTTTATCGCTTTCCGGCGGTATACGGACGAATTTCAGCTCCCGCACGCGGTTTGTGAAAGTTTGGTGTGCATCCGGTGAAACCGCCGGCGCGCCCCCTTCTTCCCGGTAGCCCATGCGCAGGTACAGCGCGATGGCGGGGCGGTTGGTCTCCGGCACCGTCACAAACGTCCGGGCGTGCTCCGGCAGCTTTTTTTGGGCAAAAGCCAGCAGCTTTGCGCCGATGCCCCTGCCCTGCGCCGCGGGGGCCACGTACAGCCGGCCGATCTCGCCGGTTTTGTGGCAGACGCCCACGATGGCGTCCGCCTGCCCCGCCGTGCTGTGCAGGTAGAAGGCCCAGCCGGCGGCGCGGTCAGCCTCCAGCCGCTGCCGCATGGCCTCCGGCGTGTGCTCGGCCAGAAAGTCCGGCGTGCAGACCTCCCGGTGGGACTGCTGCCAGCTCTCGCTGTAAATTTTCGCGGCGGCGTCCAGCTGGTCGCCGGTGCGGACAAGAGCGGCGCGCTCGGTGCGTTTCCAGCGGCCGGGGGTCAGCGGGTGGGTGCGGCACCACCGGTCGTACAGGTCGGGGCGGCGGGCGGCGGTGCGGGCGTGGCTCTGCTTGGCGCGCCAGGCGTCGATCCTGTCATGGTCGCCGGTCAAAAGCACCGGGGGCACCGCGCGGCCCTCCCAGTTTTCCGGGCGGGTGTACTGGGGGTATTCCAGCAGGCCGTCCCAGTAGCTTTCGTCCTGGTAGCCCTTTTCCTCGGCCAGCACGCCGGGCTGCAGGCGCAGCACGCTGTCGGCCACCACCAGGCTGGCCAGCTCGCCGCCGGTCAGGACATAGTCGCCGATGGACAGCTCCTCGTCGCCAAAGGCGTCGATCACCCGCTGGTCGATGCCCTCGTAGTGGCCGCAGACCAGCGTCAGGGCGTCACATTTTGCCAGGCGGCGGGCGACGTCCTCGTTGTAGGGTTTCCCGGCGGCGGTCAAAAATACCACGTGGGGCCTGCCGCGGCCCTGGGCGGCGCACTGGGCCTGGACCTCCCGCAGGCAGTCGGCGATGGGCTGGGCGTACAGCACCATGCCGCAGCCGCCGCCGTAGGGGTAGTCGTCGGTCTGCTTCTGCTTGTTTTTGGTGTAGTCCCGGATCTGGTGGCAGTGGGCCTCGAACAGATGTTTGGCCGCCGCCCGCCCCAATATGCTTGCGTGCAGAAAACTGTTGCACAGTTCCGGGAACAGCGTCACGATGTCAATGCGCATGGGGGTCACTCCTCGTCGCCGTTCACCGGCGGGTCGAACATGCCGGGGATGGGGGTCACCAGAATTTTCCGGGCCTCGATGTCGATGGTCTGGACAAACTCCGGTACCACCGGGATCATGTGGTCGGCGCCGGCTGCGTCCCGCACGGTGTAGATGTCCTGGGCGGCGGGGCGGCTGACCTCGGCCACGGTGCCGTACTCCCGGCCGGTGGCGGCGTCCACCACCGCGCAGCCCAGCACGTCGTCGATGAAATAGCGGCCCCGGGGCAGCTTGGCCTCCGCCTTGTCCAGGTAGAGGGTGCGGCCCACCATGGCGCGGGCGGCGTCCATGTCGGCAACGCCCTCCAGCCGGACCAGCAGCATATTGCCCTGGGCGCGCACCCCCAGCAGTCTGCGGGGGCCGGCGCCGTCGGCGGAGGCATACAGCGTTTTGAAGCCGGACAAAAACGCGGCGCCGTCGCACAGGGGCAAGGCTTTCATCTCGCCGCGGACGCCGTGGGTGGTGACGATCTTGCAGGCGGGCAGGTAGGTTTGCATGGCGTTCTCCTTTGCTCGTTACGGTGCAAAAAGCACCCCGCCGGTTAGCGGGGTGCCAGCTGTTTTGGCTTGTCAGCCGATCTCCACCACGATCTTTTCGCCGTGGCGGACGGCGGCGGCCCGCATCACAACACGGATCGCCTTGGCGATGCGGCCCTGTTTGCCGATCACACGGCCCATGTCGTCCTCGGCCACCACCAGGTGGTAGACGACGGTGCCATCCTCGCGCACAGGGTCGACTGTGACCTGCACCGCGTCCTTGTTCTCCACAAGGCCGCGGGCAACAGCAATCAGCAGTTCCTGCATGGTGCGCCTCCGTTCTGGTTACAGGATCTCGGACTTCTTCAGCAGCACGCGGACGGTGTCGGTGGGCTGGGCGCCGTTGGCCAGCCACTGCTTTGCCTTGTCGGCGTCGATCTGGATGACAGAGGGCTCCTTGGTGGGGTCGTAGTAGCCGATCTCCTCAATGAAGCGGCCATCGCGGGCAAAGCGGCTGTCGGCAACGACAACGCGGTAGAAGGGGGCTTTCTTGGCGCCCATGCGGCGCAGACGGATCTTGACCATGGTTACTTTCCTCCAAATTTTTGTTCGGCCCTTGTTGGGGTGCCGTTTTGTATATATCACCCTTTGGGCCGAAAAGCCATAAGGGGAATACCGATGTTTCATCTGCGGCTCCGCCGCGTCAGCGGGCGTTCACCGCATCCCGCGCAGGCCGGGGATATTGCCCATGCGGCGCATAAAGCCTTTGGGGTTGCGCTTGGCCTGCTTCATCATCTTCTGCATCATCTCGTACTGGCGCAGCAGCTTGTTGACTTCCTCCACCGTGCGGCCGCTGCCGGCGGCGATGCGGCGCTTGCGCTTGGGGTTGATGATGGAGGGCTTGGCCCGCTCCTCCGGCGTCATCGAGTAGATGATCGCCTCGATATGGGGCAGGGCTTTCTCGTCCAGCTGGTCGGCGTCGATCTTGGCGCCGCCGGGCAGCATGGACAGCAACGCCGAAGCGCCGCCCATCTTTTTGATCTGCTGGAACTGGGCCAGCATGTCGTTCATGTCGAACTTGTTGGCCATCATCCGCCGGGCGGTCTCCTCGGCCTCCTTGTCGTCCTGGGCGGCCTGCGCCTTCTCGATCAGAGAGAGCACGTCGCCCATGCCCAGGATGCGGCCGGCCATGCGGGCGGGATAGAAGGGCTCCAGGTCGTCCAGCTTTTCGCCGATGCCCTGGAAGTAGATGGGCTTGCCGGTGACCGCCAGCACCGAGAGCGCCGCGCCGCCGCGGGTGTCGCCGTCGGTCTTGGTCAGGATGACGCCGTCGATGCCGATCTTGTCGCTGAAGGTCTGCGCCACGTTGACGGCCTCCTGGCCGGCCATGGCGTCCACCACCAGCAGCGTGTCGTCCACCTGGACGGCCTGCTTGATGCGCACCAGCTCGTCCATCAGCGCGTCGTCGATCTGCAGGCGGCCGGCGGTGTCCAAAATGACGATGTCGTTGCCGTGGTCGCGGGCGTAGGCCATCGCCTTCTGGGCGATGAGTTCCGGCTTTTCGGTGCCCATCTCAAAGACGGGCACGCCGGCCTGCTCGCCCACGATGCGCAGCTGGTCGATGGCGGCGGGGCGGTAGATATCGCAGGCCACCAGCATGGGGCGGCGGCCCTGCTTTTTGTAATACTTGCCCAGCTTGGCCGCGTGGGTGGTCTTGCCGTTGCCCTGCAGGCCGCACATCATCAAAACGGTCTGGCCCTTGTTTTTGATGTGCAGCTGCTGCGGTTCCTCGCCGCCCATCAGGCGGGTCAGCTCCTCGTTGACGATCTTGACCACCTGCTGGGCGGGGGTCAGGCTTTCCATGACCTCCTGGCCCATGGCGCGCTGGGACACCTGATTGCAGAAGTCCTTGGCCACTTTATAGTTGACGTCGGCTTCCAGCAGGGCCATGCGGACCTCGCGCATGGCGGCCTTGATGTCGGCTTCGCCCAGCTTGCCTTTGCCGCGCAGCTTTTTGAATACGCCGGAAAGGCGCTCTGTCAAAGATTCAAATGCCATTGGGCGGTTCCTCCTGGGAGATCAGGCGCTGCACGATGGCGAGCATCTCGTCGGTGCTGCGGGTAATGCCGGGCACCGGGCTGTACAGGCCGGTGTTCCGGCAGCGGATGTCGTGGATCAGCTGCTCCAGCCGTTCCAGGTCGGCCAGCATGGCCTGATGGCGGCGGGCGTTGCCGATCTTGTCCTCCATCTGGCGCAGGGTGGCCTCGCCATGCTTGATGGCGTCCCGCACGCCCTGGCGGGTGATGCCGAAATTCTCGGCGATCTCAGACAGGGACAGATCCTCGTCGTAATACTCGGTCAGGATGTCGCGCTGGCGCTGGGTCAGCACGGGGCCGTAGTGGTCCAGCAGGATGGAGTATTCCAGATCCTTGGGGTTCTGTGCCAAATTCCCGCCTCCTGTGCCGGTCGTGGATGCGATTTGTGTAAAGTGGTTTTCTTTACAGCCTCACAGTTGGCCATTATAGCAGAGGGACGGGCGGGTGTCAAGTAGTTTTGCCTGCCAGCCTCGCAGCTTTTTTGAAAAACTGTGCCGAAACTTGCCACAAGCACCGTCAAGTATGTTATAATAGGTACTGTCCCGGCCTGCGGGCGGGGTGGATGCAGTTTTGGCGAAAGGTGGTCGGCGTTTGTGGGGATCCTGCAAAGCTACTATCAGGATGTATACAAGTGCCCGGTGGTGGAACTGTCGGGCTTTTCAGGCCGGCACGGCCTGCAGGCCAGCATTGCGGCGTATCTGGACTTTGGCGGCGCCACCGGCACCTGCAAGGACGGCGTGGCCGAGACGATGCTGGCCCTTGCCACTGAGCGCGGCACCCTGCGCCCCGGCATGCCGGTGGTGGAAGCCAGCTCCGGCAGCTTTGGCGCGGCGCTGGCGGTCTCCTGCGCGACGACGGGGCATCCCTGCATCCTGGTGGTGCCCCAGGCGCTGCCGGTCAGCCGGCGGCAGCACCTGCAAAGCCTGGGCGCGCGCATCGTCGTGTGCAGCAGCGGCGGGCGCAAGGCGCTGGACCGGGTGGCGGCCGACACAGCCGCGCGGTACAACGGCTATTTTACCAACTACTTTGCCAACGACGACAACCCCGAATACCACCGCCGCGTCACCGGCCCGCAGATCTTGAAAGCCGCCGGCGACAGCATCGACGCGGTGGTCATTGGGGTGGGCAGCGGCGGCACCATCACCGGCGTGGCCGAGTATCTGAAAGCCTGGAACAGCATGGTGCGCATCGTGGCGGTGGAACCCAGCGAGTGCGCGGCCATCAGCGGCGGCATGGTCGGCCACCACGGCATTGCGGGCATCGGCCCCGGCTTTGTGCCGGAAAACTACAACCCCTACGTGGTGGACACGGTGTTGACCGTCTCCACCGCCGACGCCGAGCGCGCCGCGCGGGAGGTGCTGTTTTTTGACGGCGTGCCTGCCTGCACCAGCGCCGGCGCCACGCTGGCCGCCGCGGTGCAGCTGATGAACGCCGGCAAGTCCAGGCGGCCGCTGTGTGTGTTTGCCGGGCGCCGCACCTACGAATGACCCTATCAAAAACCGCAAAACGCCCGCCGGGCGCAGAGGGAGCCTCTCCCCTGCCCCGGCGGGCGTTTCCGCGGTTTTTATTTTCTTATTTTATATGGTACCGGCGTCACGGTCTGCGGCGGCCGGCCAGCGCGCGCAGGCTGGCGGCGATCTGCCAGCCGTCCAGCCCCGGCAGCGGCAGCAGGTTGAAGCCGCCCACCAGCAGATGGGTGGCGGCGAACCACATGCCGAAATAGCCGTACTGCCCCGGCCCGTCCATCCAGGCCAGCATACCGGCGGCCAGCAGCAGGTTGACCGCCGGCCCCGCGGCGGCCAGGGCCAGCATGCGCCCCGGCGGCAGCATAACGCCCCGCATGGAAAGGCAGACCCCCGCCAGCGAAACCTCCAGCACCGGGGGCCGGCGCAGCAGCAGGCAGAACACCGCTATGTGGCCACACTCGTGCAGCAGCGCGCACAGGATGCCGATGCGCAGCACGCCGGTGGTGTCCGCCAGCAGGGCCAGCGTGCCGGCAAACAGCACCAGGCAGGGCGACCGCAGCCGCAGCCGCCTAGCCAAGGCCCAGCGCGGCCGCGGGGTCATAGCGGATGCCCTCGTGCAGCAGCTCGAAATGCAGGTGGGGGCCGGTGACGTCGCCGGTCTGGCCCACCGTGCCGATCACCTGCCCCTGGCGGACCTGCTGCCCCGGATGAACAAACAGATACTGCATGTGGGCGTACAGCGTCTCGTCGCCGTCCGCATGCAGGACGCGCAGGTAGTTGCCGTAGCTTTGCCCCAGGCCGGACCAGCGCACCACGCCGTCGGCGGCCGCATAGACCGGGGTGCCCTCGGCGGCGGCCAGGTCCGCCCCCAGGTGGAAGTCCTCGCTGCCGTCGGCGGTAAGGGGGTCGTCCCGCCAGCCGTAGCCGGAGGTGGGGGCAAAGCCCGCCGGCAGCGGCAGGGCCAGCGCAAAGGCGGGCCGGTAGCTTTCGGTGCTGGCGCCGGCGGGCGCGGCGCGGGCCGGCTGGCCGTGGGCGGCGCGGGCGCTTTCGGCCGTGGCGGCGCCGTCCGCCAGGCGGACCGCCGCCTGGGCCGCGGCCTGTTCCAGGTCCGCCAGCCCCGTCTGGATAAAGCGTACCAGCTCCCGCTCATCGCCAAAGGCGTCCACGCCCTGCTCCTGCATTGCCTGGCGGAAGGCGGTGCGCAGCGCGGCGTACGCCGGCAGGCCCAGCTGCCGGGCCGCAAACACCCCGGCCAGCGCCAGCGCCACCAGGATGATCTGCGCCCACAGCACATAGTTTTCGCCGGCTTTTTCCCGCGCCGGGCGCCCGCCGGCGGGGCGGCCGGTCTCCGCCGTGTCGCCGGCGTCCGGTACCGGTTTGGGGGTCGCATCCTCCCACATGCCGCCTGCCTCCTTCCCGCGGGGGTACCCGCGTTGTCCGCACAGTCAAAGGTATGCGGCCGGGCGGCGGCGTATGCGGGCGGCCGGCAAAAAAGCATCCCCGCCGGGCGGGCGGAAAGCCGCGCCCCGGCGGGGATGCCTTTGCCGGAATACTTTTTTTCAGGCGCCCAGCACGCCGGCCAGCATCTGCATGCGCTCCTCCAGCAGCTTTTTGGGCTTGGCAAACAGCCCCAGCCCCTTGACCTGCATGGTGCACTCCACGCTGGTGGAATCGCCGCCGCCCAGCAGGATGGCGGTAAACTCGCCCTGGACGCGCCCGTGCACAAAGGTGCAGCTGATGCGGCGGGGCTTTTCTTTGACCGAGAAGCGAATGTCGGTGGTGCTGCCGTCGGGGGCGGTCTCCACCAGGTGCATGCCGTCGTCGCTGAGCTCGGCCGACTTGACGTCCCGCCGCCAGCCCTGCAGCGTGGGGTTGGTCAGGTACAGCCAGACCCGCATGGGGTCGCAGGAAAAGGTGTGGGTCAGTACGCAGTTTTTCATGTGGGAAGGTCCTCCTTGAACAGCCGCCGGGCTGCTTTTTCAGATACCGTTTTTTGCGGCGCGTTTCCGCCGCGCCGCGGGGCTTACTTTTTGCCGCGGCCGAACAGCGCGTCAAAGATGCCGCGGAACCGCAGCGAAGATGCCGGCTTTTCCGCCGCTTTGGCCGGCCGGGGCGCGCGGGGCGCCGGGGCGGGGCGCTGCGGCACGGTTTCCGGCCGGGGCTCCCACCCGTGCTGGAAGTAGCCGTACATGGCCATCTGGCTGTCCACCGGGGGCTGGCCCTCCAGCGGCTTGACCTTGACGTAGCTGCCGTCCGGCTGCATGACGCGGGCGTTGACGGTGTCCCGCAGCTGCAGTTCCAGGATGCCGTACAGCTGTTTGGCAATGTACGGGTCGCGGATGCGCACGCCCACCTCGACGCGGCGCTCGGTGTTGCGGGTCAAAAAGTCGCCGGAGGCAATGTAGATGCGCATGTCCGCGCCGGTGCCGAAGCAGTAAATGCGGGAGTGCTCCAGGTATCGGCCCACCAGGCTGCGGATGTGGATGTTCTCGGTCCTGCCCGGCACGCCGGCCCGCACGCAGCAGATGCCGCGGACGATCATATCCACCCGCACGCCGGCGCAGCTGGCCTCGCTGAGCTTGGCGATGATCTCCGGGTCGTTGATGGAGTTGTTTTTCAGGATCATCGAGGCCGGCAGGCCGCTTTTGGCGCGGGCGATCTCGTTGTCCATCTCCTTCATCAAAACGCTCTTGAAGCGCAGCGGGGCAACCAGCATGGTGTCCACATCGCTGGTCAGGCGCTGCAGCGCCATATTGTTGAATACGGCGCTGGCCTCCTCGCCGATCTGCTGGTCGGCGGTGATGAAGGACAGGTCGGTGTACTGCTCGCTGGTTTTTTCGTTGTAGTTGCCGGTGCCGATCTGGGTCAGGTAGCGGTATTTGCCGTCCACCTTGCTGGTGATCAGCGTCAGCTTGGAATGGACCTTGTAGTCGTCAAAGCCGTAAAAGACGGTGCAGCCGGCGTCCTCCAGCTGTTTGGACCAGTCGATGTTGTTCTGCTCGTCAAAGCGGGCGCGCAGCTCCACCATGGCCACCACCTGCTTGCCGTTTTCGGCGGCGTTGATCAGCGCCTGCACGATCTGCGAGTCGTTGGCCAGGCGGTAGAGGGTCATCTTGATGGAGACGACGTTGGGGTCGGACCCGGCCCTGAGCAGCATGCGGATAAAGGGGCGCATGCTCTGGTAGGGGTAGGCGATCAGCACGTCGTGCTTGCGGGCCTCGTCGTACAGGCTGTAATCGTGGGGGGCCTGGATGGGCTTTGCCGGCGGGTAGGCCAGCTCCGCATGGCCGTCGGCGGACAGGCGGGACGCCAGCTTGAACATGCAGCCCAGGTCCAGCGGCGCGGTCTGGGCGATGCAGCGGTCGGCGGGCACCAGCAGCTTTTCGCGCAGGAAACGGACGATCTCCTGGGGGGCTTCCGGCCAGAACTGCAGCCGGACAGCCGCCAGCTTGCGGCGCTTTTTGAGCAGCTCGCTCATCACATCGCGGAAGTCGATGTCATGGTCCATCATGCCCTCGTCCACCGTGATGTCGGCGTTGCGGGTGACGCGGAACAGGCAGCTTTTCTGCACGTTGCTCTTGCCGAACACCATGGCCGCAAAATGGGCGACCAGCTCCTCGATGAAGGCGAACCGGGTGACCTCGCCCTCCTTGACGTAGAGCACCCGCTCAAACTGGCTGTTGATGGGGATGATGCCGTAGTGCAGGCCGTCGGTTTTGCTGAACAGCTGCACGATAAAATACGTTTCCTTGTTGCGCAGAAACGGGAAGGGATGGCGCTGGTCCACGATCTGCGGGCTGAGCACCGGGAACACCTCGTTCTGGAAATAGGTTTTCCAGCGGCGCTCCTCCTTTTTGTCCAGATGGGCAAAATCCACCTTCTGGTAGCCGTGGTCCGCCAGCTGCTGCATCAGGTGCAGGTAATACTTGTCGCACTTGGCCTGCAGCTCCGCCACGCGGGGCATGATGGCCGCCAGCTGCTGCGAGGCGGTCATGTGGGTCATCAGGTCGGGCTTGTTGTCCTTCAGCAGCGTCTGGTCGTACAAAGAGCCCACCCGGACCATAAAAAACTCGTCCAGGTTGCTGCCGTAGATGCCGGCAAACTTGAGGCGCTCGCCCAAAGGCACCGGCTTTTCCTTGGCGAGGGCCAGCACACGGCTGTTAAAGTCCAGCCAGCTGAGCTCACGGTTGATAAAGATGGAATCGTTCGTTTCCAAAATGGTTCCCTCCTGCTCCTGTGTGATGCGCGTATGCCGCCTTGGGCGGCAAGGCGGGCGGCGCCCGCCGGGTTGGTTTTTTTGCGGTGCCGGCGCGGGGCTTACTCCCCCACCGTCACCAGGCCGCCCCACTGTTCCACCATCCGCAGCGAGATGCCGCTGACCTCGGCCAGCTCCTCCACCGCGGCAAAGGGGCCGTGGCTTTCGCGGTAGTCCAGGATGGCCCCGGCCTTTGCCTCGCCGATGCCGGGCAGCTGCATCAGCTGCTCCAGCCCTGCGGTGTTGACGTTGACGGGGACCGTATCCTCCGCCGCCGGCGCGCCGGGCGCGGTCCCGTCCTGCACGGCCGACACGGCGGGCAAAGCGCCCGCCGGCGCATAGCCCGGCTGCCACACCGGCGCGATGAGGAAAGCCGCCCCCAGCGCAATGGCGGCCATCGCCGCCAGCACCGCGGCAGCCAGCCGCAGCGCCCTGCCGCGGTCTGCCATGTCCATCGCCCCGCTTTGCCTTTCGCGGAGTGCGCACAAGGATGCTTTGCCGCAAAATCCGGCAAAACAGGCCGTTGGCTGCCTTGCCGCCGCTTGGCGCCCACAAAGGACGCCGGCGTTCCGGCTCCTTGCCGCCATCCTGTTTTGCGGTACTTCGCAGTTTTGCCGCTTGCGCAGCAAAACCAAAGCTTCCTTATGCTTACTCCGCTTTCCCGGCCGCTGAATTGTTTTTTTCATTATACCACGGCAAACAGGAAATTCCACCTGTTTTGGCCGGACTTTACCGCAATTTTATATTTCGCCGCCCCGGCCGGGCCGCCGCTGCCGCCGCCTTGTATTTGGCAGGGCGGTATGATACAATCAGGGACGAAGCATCCGGGCCCCGCCCCTGCGGCCGGCGTTCCGCCGGCTGTGCAGCAGGGTCCCGCCCAAACCAAAAAAGGAAGTGCCAGCCCCTATGCCATTTGACTTTACCACCATGCTGCCGCGGGAAGGCCGGGACGCCATTGCGGTGGAAAGCATCCCCATCCCCGGCGCCCAGGTGGACCCCGGATTCAGCCGCATCCCCATGTGGGTGGCGGACATGAACTTTGCCACCGCCCCCAGCATCACCGACGCCATCATCGACCGCGCCCGGCACCCCGCCTTTGGCTATTTTACGCCCCGGCAGGAATACTATGACGCCATTTTGAACTGGCAGCGCACCCGCAACGGCGTGACCGGCCTGGAAGCCAGGCACATCGGCTACGAAAACGGCGTGCTGGGCGGCGTGGCCACCGCGCTGCGGGTGCTGTGCTCGCCCGGCGACGCCATCCTTCTGCACGCACCCACCTACATCGGCTTTACCCATGTGCTGGAAAATTACGGCTACCGCATCGTGCTCAGCCCGCTGTACCAGGACGAGGCCGGCGTGTGGCGGATGGACTACGCCGACATGGACAAAAAGCTGAAGGAGAACCACATCCACGCGGCCATCTTCTGCACGCCGCACAACCCCTGCGGCAGGGTCTGGACCCGCGGGGAGGTGGAGCAGGCCATGGAGGTCTACCGCCAGAACGACGTGACGGTGATCTCGGACGAGATCTGGAGCGACCTGGTGCTGCCCGGCCACAAGCACATCCCGCCCCAGTCGGTCAGCGAGGACGCCCGCCAGCGCACCGTGGCGCTGTACGCGCCCTCCAAGACCTTCAACCTGGCGGGGCTGGTGGGCAGCTACCACATCATCTACAACGACCGCCTGCGGAACCGCATCGACAAAGAGTCGTCGCTGCCCCACTACAACGAGATGAACGTGCTGTGGATGCACGCGCTGATGGGCGCTTACTCGGACACCGGTGCGGCCTGGCTGGACGAGCTGCGCCAGGTGCTGGGCGAAAACGTGCGCCGGGCGGTGGAGTACATCCGCGCCCATTTTGACGGCGTGGAGCTGGCACGGCCGGAAGGCACCTACATGCTGTTTTTGGACTGCACCAACTGGTGCCGGGCCCACGGCAAAACGCTGGACGAACTGCTGAAAGCCGGCGTACGGGTGGGCGTGATCTGGCAGGACGGCCGGCCCTTCCACGGTGCGTGCAGCATACGCATGAACCTGGCCGTGCCCACCCATGTGGTGCAGGACGCCCTGGAGCGTCTGGACCGGTACGTGTTCAACGCCTGACCGTCTGTACGCTGCAAAAAACGCAGAAACAAAACCCAAAAGAGCCGCACCGGAAAGGGGGTTTCCACCCCGCCGGTGCGGCTCTTTGTTTTGTTGTGCCGGGCGGCCCCGGATGCGGGGCCGTGGTCAGATGGAGATGGCGTTGGCGATCTCGACCATATCCATGTCGATGGATTTGTGCATCGAGAGGGCGACGTTGACGTCATAATCGACGATCTTGTCGCCGGAAACAGCCACAACGCGGTTGTAGATGCCCTTGTCCAGCAGGTCGACGGCGTGGTAGCCCATCAGCGAGGCGTTGACACGGTCGCGCACGGTGGGCGAGCCGCCGCGCTGGATGTGGCCCAGGACAGTGGCGCGGCTGTCCACGCCGGTGGCCGCCTGGATCTGGTTGGCCAGCTCCTGGGCGCCCACGACGCCCTCGGACACGATGACGATAAAATGCTTTTTGCCGGTGACCTGGGTCTGGCGCATGCGGGAGAGGATGTCCCGCTCAAAGTCAAAGGGACGCTCAGGCAGAAGCACCGCCAGCGCGCCGGTGGCGATGCCCACGTTCAGGGCGATGTAGCCGGCATGGTGGCCCATGACCTCCACGACGCTGCAGCGGTCGTGGCTCTGGGTGGTGTCGCGCAGTTTGTCGATGGCCTCCACGGCGGTGTTCATGGCCGTGTCGTAGCCGATGGTATACTCGCTGCAGGCGATGTCGTTGTCGATGGTGCCGGGGATGCCCACGCAGGGGATGCCCTGGTTGGCCAGCGCCCGCGCGCCCATAAAGGAACCGTCGCCGCCGATGACGATCAGCGCGTCGATGCCCAGCTCCTTGCAGCGGGCCAGCGCCTTGGCCTGGCCGGCCGCCGTCTTGAACTCCAGGCAGCGGGCGGTGTACAGGATGGTGCCGCCGCGGTGAATGATCTCAGAAACGCTGCGGACGTTCATCTCGTAGCACTCGCCGTTGATCAGGCCGTTGTAGCCGCGCTGGATGCCCATCATGCGGTAGCCTTTGCTGATGCCGGCGCGCACGATGGCGCGGACCGCCGCATTCATGCCGGGCGCGTCGCCGCCGCTGGTCAGAACGCCGATTGTTTTGATTTCCTTTGCCATAAGAGTTGCCCCTCCTGTTGCAGCAAGCGATTATTAAAATTTTCACAAACCATGGCAGCAAACATCCATGGCCGGAAACAGGCACAGCCGCCTGCCCCGGTCCGGGGCGGCGGCAGGGCCCGCCGGGCTGCGCCGGCAGGACCCCATGTGCGGAAGATCCTTGCGGGGATTATGCGATCCCACCGCTATTATACCACAGCACCCCAGTGCGGATTATGGACGAATCTTGCAAAACCCATGGACTTATTTTGCAGTTTGCTGTTTTACATGGTCCTTGCCCAAAATCCGCTCCAGCTCGGCGCGCAGCAGCGGGTGGTCGTTGGCCCACATGCTCTGCGGCGCGCGCATCCGCTGGCCGCTGTCCTCGAACTTGAAATAGACCGGCGTTGTGCCGTCGAAAATATTTTGCAGCAGGTTTTCGATGCGGTGCATCTGCTCGCTGTGCATGCTGGGCACCAGCAGCCACAGCGCGGTGACCCGCGCGCTGGCGCGGCGCTGCTCCCCTGCCGCGGCGGCCCGGTTCTCGCCAAAGGTCCTGTCCGGGTCGTAGCCGTCGATGGGGCGCACCCCCTCCACCAGCAGGCGGGTGCCCTCGTCCTCCTTGTAGGAGACGCGGCCCTGCACCACAATGACCGCATTCTCCTGCAGCCAGGCGCGGCACTCGGCGTAGATCTTGGGGAACACCAGCATCTCGATGGTGCCGGTCAGGTCCTCGATGGTGGTAAAGGCCATCAGCTGGTTGGAGCGAGTGGTCATCACCTTGCTTTTGACCACGGTGCACAAAATGGTCACCATCTGGTTGTCCAGCTCTCTGGCGTCCTCGCCGGAAAGGCGGGCGACGGTGCAGGTGGAGACCTTGGCGATCTCCGCCCGGTAAGCGTCCAGCGGGTGGCCGGACAGGTACAGGCCGGAGACCTCCTTTTCCATCTGCAAAAGCTCCGCGGGTGAAAACTCCGCCATGGGCGGCACCTTGTAGTCGTTTGCCTGCTCTTCCCCGCCGGACATCAGGCCGAACAGGTCGATCTGCCCATCCAGGTTATGGCGCTGGTCGCTCTCGATGCTTTTCAAAATCGGCTCGACGCTTTCCAGCATGCCCCGGCGGGAGGGTTCCAGCCCGTCAAAGGCGCCGGCGCGGATCAGGCTTTCCACCGCGCGGCGGTTGAGCTCGGCGCCGTGCAGCCGCTTGCAGAAATCGTACAGCCCGCGGAAGGGCCGTTCCTCCCGCTTGGCGATGGCGGTGTCGATCAGGTTGCGGCCCACGTTTTTGACCGCGCTCAGGCCGTAGCGGATGGCGTCGCCGTCCACCGTAAAGCCCCCGCGGGAGACATTGACGTCCGGCGGCAGCACCTTGATGCCCAGGCGCTGGCACTCGGTGGAATACTCGATGACCTTGGAGGTGTTGTCCAGCACGCTGGTCAGCAGCGCGGCCATGAACTCCCTGGGATAATGGCACTTGAGATAGGCGGTCTGGAACGCCACATAGGCATAGCAGGCCGCGTGGGATTTGTTGAAGGCGTAGGAGGCAAAGCTGATCATCTCGTCGTAGATCTCGTTCGCCACCTGTTCCGGGATGCCGTTGTTGACGCAGCCGGGGCATTCGCGGCCCGGCTCGGTGCAGCCATGGACAAAGTGCTCCCGCTCGGCCTCCATGACCTTGTGCTTTTTCTTGCTCATGGCGCGGCGGACATTGTCGGCCTGGCCGTAGCTGAAGCCCGCCAGCTCCCGGCAGATCTGCATGACCTGCTCCTGGTAGACGATGCAGCCGTTGGTCACGTCCAGGATGTGGGCCAGCCGGGGGGTCTTGTAGCTGATCTTGTCCGGCTCCTTGCGGTTGCGCAGGTAGGTGGGGATGGAATCCATCGGCCCGGGGCGGTAGAGCGAGATCAGGGCGATGATGTCCTCCAAATTTTTGGGGCGCAGGCCGGTGAGCACCTGGCGCATGCCGGTGGATTCCAGCTGGAACACGCCCTCGGTCTCGCCGTTGGTCAGCATGGCGTAGGTGGCCGGGTCGTCGTAGTCGATCTTGGCAACGGCAAAGTCCGGGGTATGGCGCCGGACGGCGACCTCGGTGTCGTGGATGACGGTCAGGGTGCGCAGGCCCAGAAAGTCCATCTTGAGCAGGCCCAGTCGCTCGATCTCGGTCATATTGAACTGGGTCACCGGCAGGCCGTCGTTGGTGGACAGCGGCACATACTCGGTGGCCGGTTCCCGCGTGATGACGACGCCGGCCGCATGGGTGGAGGCGTGCCGGGGCATGCCCTCGACGCCGATGGCGGTGTCGATCAGCTCGTGGATCTTCTCGTCGTTCTCGTAGAGCTTTTTCAGGTCGGGCGAGACTTCCAGCGCGTGGCGGAGCGTCATTTTCAGCTCCATGGGGATCAGCTTGGCCACCTTGTCCACGTCCTGGTAGGGCAGGCCCATGACACGCCCCACGTCCCGCACCGCGTTGCGGGCGGCCATGGTGCCGAAGGTGACGATCTGCGCCACGTGGTCCCGGCCGTATTTCTCGTTGACGTAGTCGATGACCTCCTGCCGGCGCTCGTAGCAGAAGTCCACGTCAAAGTCGGGCATTGAAACGCGTTCCGGGTTCAAAAAACGCTCGAAGATCAGGTTGTAGCGGATGGGATCAATGTCGGTGATGCCCACGCAGTAGGCCGCCAGGCTGCCGGCGCCGGAGCCGCGGCCCGGCCCCACCGGGATGCCCCGGCTTTTGGCGTAGTTGATAAAATCGTAGACGATCAGGTAATAGTTGGTGTACCCCATCGTCTTGATGACGTTGATCTCGTATTCCAGGCGGTCCTTCAGCTCCCGGGTGACCTTGCCGGGGTAGCGGCGTTCCAGGCCCTCGCGGCAGAGCATTTCAAAATAGTCCTGGTTGTCCATGCCGTCGGGCGCTTTGAAGTAGGGCAGCTTGGTGTTGCCGAACTCAAAGTGGAAATCGCACAGATCGGCGATCTTGTTGGTGTTCTCGCAGGCTTCGGGCACCATTGAGAACAGGTCGTACATCTCGTCGGTGCTTTTCAGGTAGAACTCGTCGGTCTGGAACTCCATCCGGTCCACGTCGGCGATGGTCTTGCCGGTCTGGATGCAGAGCAGGATGCTCTGCATCTTGGCGTCCTCTTTGCGGATGTAGTGGGCGTCGTTGGTGGCCACCAGCGGGATGCCCGTTTCCCGCGAGAGGCGGATCAGCTGGGGCAGCACCACCCGGTCCTCGTCCAGGCCGTGGTCCTGCAGTTCAATATAATAGTTGCCCTGGCCGAACAGGTCGTTGTAGTACAGCGCCGCCTGCCTGGCGCGGGCGTAGTCCCCCGCCAGGATGGCCTGGGGGATCTCGCCGGCCAGGCAGGCGGACAGGCAGACAAGCCCCTCGTGGTGCTGCTCCAGCAGCTGCTTGTCGATGCGGGGCTTGGAGTAGAAACCTTCCAGAAAGCCGGCCGACACCATCTTGATCAGGTTTTTGTAGCCGGTCTCGTTTTTGCAAAGCAGGATCAGGTGGTTGTTGCCGTCCACCCGGTTGACCTTGTCGAAGCGGGTGCGGGTGGCAACATAGACCTCGCAGCCGATGATGGGCTTGATGCCCGCGGCCACGGCGGCGTCGTAAAACTGGATGCTGCCGTACATGACGCCGTGGTCGGTAATGGCCACGGCGGTCTGGCCCATCTCTTTCAGGCGGTCAAACATCCGGTCGATGCGGCAGGCGCCGTCGAGAAGGCTGTACTCGGTATGGACATGCAGGTGGGTAAACTGGCGTTTTGTTTCGCTCATGGCACTTCCTTCTCGGCTTGGGGGGTGGGTTCGGGTCCGGGGCGGCGGGCGGTCTCGACGCGGCGGGCGGCCTCCTGGATGCGCTTGAACCGGTGGGAAAGCCCCGCCTTGCTGACCGGCGGGTCAAACTTTTCGGCCAGGCGGGCCAGGGGCAGGTCGGGGTATTCCATGCGCAGGCGGGCGGTCTCGCGCAGCTGGTCCGGCAGCGCGTCCAGCGCGCCGGCATCCCGCAGCGTGCGGATGGCCAGCTGCACCTGCACCGCCGCCTGGACGCTTTTGCCCAGGTTGGCGGTCTCGCAGTTGGAAAGCCGGTTGGTGCGGTTGCGCATATCGTTGTACATGCGCTGCTCCATCACCCGCATGGCGGCGCCCCCCGCCCCCATAAAGGCCAGCAGGTTTTCGATCTGGTCGCTGGCCTTGATGTAGACCACGTTGACGCCCTTGCGCTGGGTGCGGTGGGGGCGGAAATGATGCTCGGACAACAGGGCTTCCAGCTGGCGCGAGACATGGTACCGCTGGGACGAAAACTCGATGGTGTAGCCCTTTTCCGGGTCGGTGGCGGTGCCGCAGCACAAAAACGCCGTGGACAGAAAATAGGACACGCAGTTTTGGCAGGCAAAGCAGTCCGGGTTGATGCGCAGCGAGGGTTCCCGCCCGGTGTGGCCGAACAGGGCCAGCATCTTGCCCACCTCGGCCGGGTCCTTGACGGCAAACTCGTATACCGGGCCGGAAGGGCGCTGCTTTTCGGTGACGGTGCCGGCAATGCCGCATCGCTCGTACAGCTTGCGGACCAGGGCGGCAGCGCCCTCCTGCTCGGTCTGCAGCACCACGCCGCGGTCGTCAAAATATTTGCCGAAACAGGCCGCCGCGTAAGCGGCAGCCTGGGTGCAGCAGTGGCGCTGGATCTTGCGGCGCAGGATCTCGTTTTTGACATCCTGAGAAAAGCTCAATGGGAAGCCTCCAAAACAGAAAATAGACCGGGTACGATCCTTTTGGGGCGCAGGACGCCCCCCGTTCACATCGTTCGCTTTGCGTCCCGGTGCTGCACGCTGGGGGCGTAGCCCAGCTTTTGGCAGAACTCGCCGATCTTGCGGGCAAAGGTGATGGAGCGGTGCTTGCCGCCGGTGCAGCCCACCGCGATCATCAGCTGGCTTTTGCCCTCCTTGACGTAAAGGGGCAGCGCGTACTCCAAAAAACTTTCGATGCGGCGCAGGAACTCCTGGGACTCCGGCGCCTGCATCACGTAATCCACCACCGGCTGGTCCAGGCCGGTCAGGTTTTTCAGCTCCGGCACATAGAAGGGGTTGGGCAGGCAGCGCACGTCAAACACCAGGTCGGCCTCCTGGGGGATGCCGTACTTGAACCCGAAGGACACCACCATCAGCGACATGCCGGTCTGGCCCTTGTTCAAAAACAGGCTGCACACCCGCTCGCGGTTTTGGGCAGTGGTGAGCATCGAGGTATCGATGACATACTTGGCCCGCTCCCGCAGGGGGGTCAGCATCTGGCGCTCCCTGGCGATGGCCTCCCGGATGGGCAGCCCCTCGCTGATGGTCAGCGGATGCTGGCGGCGGGTCTCTTTGTAGCGGCGCTGGATCACCTCGTCGGAGGCGTCCAAAAACAGGATCTCGCAGTCCACCTGCTTTTCGTCCAGCGCGGCCAGGGCCTTGTCCACGTCGCGGGCGGTGCGCAGGCCGCGCACGTCCAGCACCACCGCCACCCGGCTGAGCTGGTTTTCGCCCTGCAGGGCAAAATCGATCAGGCGGGGCATCAGCCCTGCCGGGATGTTGTCGATGCAGAAAAAGCCGATATCCTCCAGCGCGTTCACGGCCATCGACTTGCCCGCGCCGGAAAGGCCGGTCACCACCAGCAGATTCATCTGTCCCACCCTCTTTCTCGTTTTTGTATCCGGCCGGCAGTCCCCTGCCGGGCCTGTCCGCCTCGCCGGAGCGGCGGCGCGGCGCTTACTGCACCACGCGGATCTCCCGCTCCAGGCGGTAGCCGGTTTTCTCGTACACGATGCGGGCGACCTCCTCGGTCAGGGCCACCACGTCGGCGCAGGTGGCGCCGCCGGTGTTGACCACAAAGCCGCAGTGCTTGGTGCTGACAGCCGCGCCGCCCACCGCAAAGCCCCGCAGGCCGGCCTGCTCGATCAGCGCGCCGGCAAAGGCCCCCTGGGGCCGCTTGAAGGTGCTGCCCGCCGAGGGCAGCTCCAGCGGCTGCTTTTCCCGCCGGCGGGCCATCAGCTCCTGCATCTCGGCCTCGATGGCCGCCGGGTCGCCGGGGGCCAGGCTGAACTCGGCCTCCAAAATGACGCCGCCCTCGGTCTCGAAGCGGCTGGTGCGGTAGCCCAGCGCCAGCTCCTGCACCGGCAGCGAATCCAGCCGCAGCGCCCGGTCCAGAAAGGTCACCCGGCGCAGCACCTGCTTCAGCTCGCCGCCGTAGGCGCCGGCGTTCATATACACTGCGCCGCCCACCGTGCCGGGGATGCCAAAGGCAAACGCCAGCCCTGCCAGGCCGGCCTGCTGCGCTTTGCGGCAGACCGCCCCCAGCGGCGCGCCCGCCGCCGCCCGCAGCACATTGCCGCTGACGGTGACGGGTCTTTTCATCTCCACCGTGCAGACCACCGCGCCGTCAAAGCCAGCGTCGGAAAACAGCGTGTTGGAGCCATTGCCCAGCAGGTAGCTGCGCACGCCGTGCTCACGGCAGAGTTCCAGCGTGCGCAGCAGCTGGGCGGGGGTCTCCGGCCGGCAGAAAACCGCCGCCGGGCCGCCGATCTGAAAGGTGGTGTGCCGGCTCAGGGGTTCGCCCTGCAGGGCGGGCAGCTGCTCGGCCCGCAGCGCCCGTACCAGTGCCGCAATGTCTGACATAAAGGGGTCCTCCGTTTTGTATCAGTATGGCCGGATGCCGGCCGCCGGGGCAGGCCCGGCAGCCGCGGGGCCCCGCCGTTCAGATGGAATGCTCCAGCGCCGCCGCGCCGATGACGCCCGCGTCGTTGCGCAGCAGGCAGGCGCGGATCTCCGGGCAGCGGCCCGTGGTAATATTATGCGTTTCCTTCTGCACGTAATCCCGCACGGGGGCCAGCAGCACCTCGCCCTGGTTGGAGACGCCGCCGCCGATGCAGACGACCTCCGGCTCAAAGGTGTTGACCACGTTGGCAATGCCGCAGCCCACATATTCCAGCCAGTTGTCGATGACCTGCTTTGCCGTGGCGTCGCCCTGTTCCATGGCGTCAAAGGCGGTCTTGGCGTTGACGTGGTCCAGGTCGCCGGCGATCTTCCACATGATGGTGCCGGGGTTCTGGCGCATGGCCTCGCGGGTGTCCTCGCTCAGCGCACGGGAGCTGGCGTACCGCTCCCAGCAGCCTTTGCGGCCGCAGTTGCAGGGGCGGCCATCCTTGACGATGACGGTGTGGCCCATCTCGCCGGCGGCAAAGTTGAAGCCGCGCAGGATCTTGCCGCCCAAAATGATGCCGCTGCCGATGCCGGTGCCCAGCGTGATGATGACCGCATCGCTGTATCCCTTGGCGCCGCCGGCGATGTACTCGCCGTAGGCGGCGGCGTTGGCGTCGTTTTCCACATAGACCTTGCAGCCCAGCAGCGCCTCCAGGTCGGGGCCCAGGTTCCAGTCGTAGTAGTTGAAGTTGGTGTTGTAGCCCACAAAGCCGGTGGTAAAGTTGACGCTGCCCGGCGTGCCGATGCCCACATAGCGCACCTGGTCAAAGGGGACGTTATTTTCCTTTGCAACGGTGCGGCACAGCTTGGCCAGCGCGGCCTCCAGGTCCGCGGCCGGGCGGGGCAGCCGGGTGGCCCAGGTGGTCTTGCCCACGATCTCGTAGTCTTCGTTGACCAGGCCGGCGGTCATGGTGGTGCCGCCCAGGTCGATGCCGATGGTATAGCTCATAACAAAAGTCCTCCTATCTCCTCCGCAGCAGCCCTGCGGTGCAGCTTCAAAATATGGACCAGCGCCTGCGCCGAGCTGTTGACCACATGGTCGGCGGGGTAGTCCACTTCCTCCAGCAGCGCCAGCAGCGGGGCCATGTTTTCCCGCAGCTGACGGGTGGAGTGGGCGTCGGAATCCAGCGCCACATAGCAGCCGTTTTGGTAGCAGGCGCGCACCAGCGCCCGCATGTTGGGGATGCCGTCCCTGCGCACGTTGAACGAGTTGCCGTTGAGCTCCACGACCTTGTGGCAGCGGGCAAACGCTTTGGTGACCAGGTCATAGTCATAGCGGTAGTTCTGCTGCTCCGAGTGGCCGATGCAGTCGACATAGGGGTTTTCGGCCACGGCCAGCCAGAGATTGGTCGCCTCCCGCTCGGTCAAAAGGCCCGGCACGCAGGGGCTGTGGATGGACGCCACCACCCAGTCCTGTTTGGCCAGCAGCGACTGGGGCATATCCAGCCCGCCGGCCACATCCATGACGTTTGCCTCGGCGCCGAACAGCATCACAACGCCCTGCACCCGGCGGTCCACCGCGCCCTGGTTCTGGAAGTGCCAGATATGCGGCGCGTCCGGCATGGCGGGCGCATGGTCGGTGACGGCCAGCGCCCGGTAGCCCAGCGCGGCGGCCTCGGCGGCCATGGCGTCCAGCGTATGGAAGGCGTGGGTGGTGCTGAGGGTATGGGTGTGAAGATCGGCGATGATGGGATACATGGATGGTTTTGGTCTCCTTTTCGTGCGGTTTACAGGACGTCGTTTTGCAGGCCCAGCTGCTTGAGCAGCTCCCTGGCGGCGTTGTAGCCCATTTCCTTGGAACGGTTGTTCATGGCCGCGGTCTCGATGATGACGGCCAGGTTGCGGCCGGGCATGACCGGGATGACCATGTTGGGCACCTGCACGCCCAAAATGTCGGTGGTCTGGCTTTCCAGGCCGGTGCGGTCGTAGTTTTTGGTGCGGTCCCAGGGTTCCAGCTCGATGACGATCTCGACCTGGACGCTGCTTCTGACCGCGCCGATGCCGAACAGCCGGGCCACGTTGATGATGCCGATGCCCCGCAGCTCGATAAAATGGCGGATGTTTTCCGGCGAGGAACCCATGATCTGCTTGGAGCTGACGCGGCGCAGCTCCACCGCGTCGTCGGCGATCAGGCGGTGGCCCCGCTTGACCAGCTCGATGGCGGTCTCGCTTTTGCCCACGCCGGAGTCGCCGGTGATCAGGATGCCCTCGCCGTAGACCTCCACCAGCACGCCGTGGCGGGTGATGCGGGGGGCTAGCGCCATGTTCAGCGTGGTGATCATGGTGCCCATCAGGGGGGAGGTCATCTCGTTGGAGAGCAGCAGCGCCACACCGTACTGCCGGGCAAACTCCAGCATTTCGGGCAAAGGCTCCAGCCCGCGGGTCAGCACCACGGCCGGCGGCTGGAAGGAAAACAGCTTTTCCAGGTGGGCGCGGCGGGTGTCGGCCTCCAGCTCGTTGAGGTAGGACATCTCGGTCAGGCCCAGGATCTGGATGCGCATATTGTCAAAGTACTGGTAGTACCCCGCCAGGAAGATGCCGGGGCGGTACACCTCGGTGGCATAGATCTTGATCTCTTTCAAATCCTTCGGCGTATAGGCCACAGTCAGGCCGGACTCGGAGGCCACGCGGTCCAGCGTCACAAAAAAGTGTTGTTCTTCCATGCTCGGTTCGCCCCTTTCGTTTGCTGTGCGGCGGCAGGCAGCCCGCTGCGGCCGCAGTCTGTCTTTATTATAACGTACCGCCCGCTTTTTGTACAGCGATGGCGGCACAAAAAGCGGGCGGTTTTTGTAGAGCTACAATACATATTGGACAGCAGAGCAAGTAAAAGCAAATAAAAAAG
>HBJMC02800__coassemble_97_pt1 | contig 84117 bp, 66 predicted proteins | sample HBJMC02800__metabat2_low_PE_013 | metagenome-assembled genome bin HBJMC02800 | reverse complement strand
CAAATGGGGGAAAGCCTCCCTGGCGTCCAGGTAGTCCTGGTAGCTGTCCAGCACATAGCTGCCGTTGCCGCCGATCATGCCGTCCAGCCCGATGGCCCACAGCTCCGGGTAGACCTCGGCCTTGCTGCGGCCGGTGCTGATGTAGACCCGGTGCCCGTTGGCCCGCGCGGCGCGCACCGCCTGCACGGCGGAATCGGGCAGATCGCCGTTGTAGTCCACCAGCGTGCCGTCCACATCCAGGAAAACGATTTTTTTGTCGGACATAACAAAACCTCCCGGTTCGGCGGGCAGCCCTGCCCGGCCGGATGCTGTCTGTTCCATTTGCTACTGCCATTGTATCCCATGCGCCAGGGAATGTTAAAGGCAAAGTGTGCGTGAGATGGCGACAAATGCATGCGCATATCGCACGAAAATGCTGACGATGATTTGACAAATCTGCCCAAACTGACAAAATGTGACGGAATTATTGACAAACTGTTACCAAAAGGACTAGGATATACTCATATCGTTCAAATGCAGTGAACGGGACACGATCCGCAGCCCACCGGCTTGCAGAAAGCCGCCGGTTTGTGAAAGACGGCAGCCAGGCGCCGCGGACCATCGCCCGCAAGCAGTTTGGGGGAACCTGCGGCAGTTGTGCGCGCCGCGGCAGTAACCCGGACCGGATGCCCACCGTTACCGGGCGCGCGGCGGCCGTGCGGGCCGCTGCGGCCGAGTGGCCGGCAGGCAGGGCAGGGGTGCCCGGTCCGCCGGCAAGCGAAGTGGTATCGCGGAGGTGTGTTACGGGCCTTCGTCTTCGGCAGCCTGAAGGTAAGGCTGCCAGAGACGAAGGCCCGTTTCGTTTTTGCGTTTGCGGCATCGGGGCGGTAAAAAACACAGGGGGAAAGACGCGGCGCGGCCAAGCGGGGCCGGACGCAGCCTTTCCCCGTGAAAGAGGGAAAGATCTGTTATGAACACACTCGTCATCGTGCTGATCGCGGCGGTCTGCCTGGTCGCCGCCTACGCGCTGTACGGCCGCTGGCTGGCCAAAAGCTGGGGCATCGACCCCAAGGCCGTCACCCCGGCCCATCGCTTTCAGGACGGCAAGGACTATGTCCCCACCGACGGCTGGACGGTGTTCAGCCACCAGTTTTCGTCCATTGCGGGCGCCGGCCCGGTCACCGGCGCCATCCAGGCCGCGGCCTTCGGCTGGCTGCCGGTGCTTTTGTGGATCTTGATCGGCGGCATCTTCTTCGGCGCCGTCACCGACTTTGGCGCGCTGTATGCCAGCGTCAAAAATGACGGCAAGTCGATGGGCCTGCTGATCGAAAAGTACATCGGCAAGTTTGGCCGCAAGGTGTTCCTTTTGTTCTGCTGGCTGTTCACGCTGCTGGTCATTGCCGCCTTTGCCGACATGGTGGCCGGCACCTTTACCGCCTACGAGACGGTGGACGGCGTGACCCAGCTGTCCGCCGCGGCCCAGACCAACGGGGCGGCGGGTTGCATTTCGCTGTTCTTTATCCTGTTTGCCATGATCCTGGGCCTTGTCCAGAAAAAGTTCCGCCTGACCGGCTGGCGCGAGGTCGCGGCCGGGCTGGCCTGCACCGTGGCCGCGCTGGCGCTGGGCATGCTGCTGCCCATCACCCTGGGCAAGGACGCCTGGCTGTACATCACCTTTATCTATATCTTCTTTGCCGCCACGCTGCCCATGTGGCTGCTGAAACAGCCCCGCGACTTTATGACCACCTTTATGTTCGTGGGCATGATCGCCGGTGCGGTGCTGGGCCTGCTGGTGGCCCACCCCACCATGAACCTGAAAGCCTACACCGGCTTTGACAACGCAAGCCTGGGCACCCTGTTCCCGATCCTGTTCGTCACGGTGGCCTGCGGCGCGGTGTCCGGCTTCCACAGCCTGGTGTCCTCCGGCACCTCCTCCAAGACCATCGACAACGAGCGCGATATGCCCAAGGTCGGCTACGGTGCCATGGTGCTGGAAAGCCTGCTGGCGGTGCTGGCGCTGTGCGTGGCCGGCGCGGCCGCCGCAGCCGACGGCACCCCGGCGGCCGGCACCCCGTTCCAGATCTTCTCCACCGGTGTGGCCGGCTTCTTCGAGATGTTCGGCGTGCCGGTCTACGTGGCCCAGTGCTTTATGACCATGTGCGTCAGCGCCCTGGCGCTGACCAGCCTGGACGCGGTGGCCCGCATCGGCCGCATGAGCTTCCAGGAACTGTTCAGTGTGGACGACATGAAAAACGCCGAGGGCTGGCGCAAGGTGCTTTGCAACACCTGGTTTGCCACCATCGTCACGCTGGTCTGCGGCTTTGTGCTGGCCAAGATCGGCTACTCCAACATCTGGCCGCTGTTCGGCTCGGCCAACCAGCTGCTCAGCGCGCTGGTGCTGGCCACCCTGTGCGTCTTTATGAAGGTCACCGGCCGCAGCAACAAGATGCTGTTCCCGCCGCTGGTCATCATGCTGTGCGTCACCTTCACCGCGCTGGTGCAGCGGCTGATCGCCCTGGTGCAGGCGGTGGCCGCCGGCAGCGCCAGCTTCTGGGTCGAGGGCCTGCAGCTGATCATCGCGGTGCTGCTGATCGCCCTGGGCCTGACCATCGTGGTCAGCTCGGTCAAAGCCTACGTTTCCTCCCGCAAAAACGCCGAGACGGAGAGCGTCAAGGCGTGACCGCCTGACCTTCCATCCACAAAACAGACAAGGCGCGGCCGCCCCATCCGGGGCGGCCGCGCCTGTTCTGCATGGCGGCAGATCAAAAGGTCAGGTTGCCGAACTCGCTCAGCTTCAAAGTGTCGTTGTGCTGGGCGGCCCAGTCGATGCTCCAGGGGCTGGTGAACAGCAGCAGGCGGTTGCCCTTCAGGTCCTCGATGCAGCGGGTGTCGCTGGTGATATCCAGCATCTTGGGGTCCAGCTCGTCAGGGGTGTTCAAAATCCAGCGGATGTACTCGTAGGGCAGATTTTGCAGGCGGATGTCCACGTTGTACTCGTTTTTCAGCCGGTACTCCAGCACTTCCAGCTGCAAAACGCCCACCACGCCGACGATGACTTCCTCCATGCCGGCGCCCAGGTCGCGGAAGATCTGGATGGCGCCCTCCTGGGCGATCTGCTCCATGCCCTTGACGAACTGCTTGCGCTTCATGGTGTCCACCTGGGTCACGCGGGCAAAATGCTCCGGCGCAAAGGTGGGGATGCCGGCAAACTGCACGTGCTGCTTGCCGGTGCACAGCGTGTCGCCGATGGAGAAGATGCCGGGGTCGAACAGGCCGATGATGTCGCCGGCGTAGGCCTCGTCCACAATGGCGCGGTCGTCGGCCATCAGGCTGGTGCCGGTGGCCAGCTTGATGTTCTTGCCCTGCTGGACGTGGAACGCCTCCATGCCGCGCTCGAACTTGCCGGAGCAGATGCGCAGGAAGGCGATGCGGTCCCGGTGGTTCTTGTTCATGTTGGCCTGGATCTTGAAGATAAAGCCGGAAAATTCCTGCCGGCAGGGGTCCACCGGCTCGCCGGTCAGGGCGTCGGGCCGGGCCAGCGGGGTGGGGGTCAGGCGCAGGAAATCCTTCAAAAACGGCTCCACGCCAAAGTTGGTCAGAGCCGAGCCGAAGAACACCGGCGACAGGGTGCCGTTCTGCACCGCTTCCAGGTCAAACTCCTCGGCGGCGCCGTCCAGCAGCTCGATGTCGTCGGCCAGCTGGCGGTGGTTCTCGGCGCCGATCAGCTCGTCCATGGCGGGGTCGCCCAATTCGGCCGAGATCTCGTCCACCATCTTGACGCCGTTGGCGCGGCCGTCGCCCTCAAAGGCGAGCACCCGGCGGCTGCCACGGTCAAACACGCCCTTGAACCGCTTGCCGCTGCCGATGGGCCAGTTCATCGGGTAGGTCTTGATGCCCAGGATCTCCTCGATGTTCTCCATCAGCTCAAAGGGGTCGCGGGCTTCCCGGTCCATCTTGTTGATGAAGGTGAAAATGGGGATGTGCCGCAGCGTGCAGACCTTGAACAGCTTGATGGTCTGGGCCTCGACGCCCTTGGCCGCGTCGATGACCATGACCGCCGAGTCGGCGGCCATCAGGGTGCGGTAGGTGTCCTCGCTGAAATCCTGGTGGCCGGGGGTGTCCAGGATGTTGATGCACTTGCCGTCGTAGTGGAACTGCAAAACCGACGAGGTGACGCTGATGCCGCGCTGTTTTTCAATGTCCATCCAGTCGGACACGGCGTGGCGGGCGCTCTGCTTGCCCTTGACGGAACCGGCGGTCTGGATGGCGCCCCCGTACAAAAGCAGCTTTTCGGTCAGGGTGGTCTTGCCGGCGTCCGGGTGCGAGATGATCGCAAACGTGCGCCGGCTCTCGATTTCTTCGCGCATGGTTGGCATGGGTCTGATACTCTCCTTACTCTCTGGCTGCGGCCGGGCGGCGGGGCACAGCCCCGCGCTGCGCTGACCGCAAAACGCTCTCTATCACTTGGTATGGACTGAACTGTGACACAAATCGGCCGTGCGCGGTCTGTTTAAGGCTCCAACCGGGTCCACCTCGCTCTGTCTTTTGCAGCAAATCCGCGTTCCGCAGCGGAAACGCACATACCAACATAGTATACATGGTTTTGGGCGGAAAGGCAACAGGTTTGCGCCGGGAAAACGCCGGGGTAACCGGTGCAGTTCCCGCCCCAAAAGTAAGGGAAAATTTTTTTGAAGGAAAATGGAAAGCACACTTTACATTGGTGCATGACTGTGCTAGAATACGGATGACGGAAAGTAAGCTTTCCATCAAACTCGTCCCAACACCGCAACTGCAAGGGCAGGGCCGCCTGCCGTCAGGAGGGAAACCATGGAAGCTGTCAAAAAGATCTTGATGTCGCCCCGTCCCGCGGTGCGCGCGCTGGCGCTGTACCTGCCGGGCGTGGCCGCCGCGCTGGCGGTGGCGGCAATCAGCTGCCTGCTGCTGCCGGAGGGCAGCTTTAAAAACGCCAATCCGCTGTGGAACTGGCAGGTCTCGGCCGATCCGCTGACCGGCGCGGCGCAGATCTTCGGCTTCAACCTGCTGTTCACCGGGGTGGTCGTTGGCGGCAACCTGTTTGCCAAATGCGGCGCGCACAGCAGGGTGTACCTGCCCTATGGCTACCTGGCGCTGGCGGCGCTGTTTGTCATCTACGGGCTGATGATCGGCACCTGGTCCTTCCAGATGGCGGCGGGGTCCCTGCCTTTTGCCGACCGCATCCGGCGGATGTTCGACCTGCGCGAGGCGTCCGGCCTGCTGGAGCTGGCGTCCTTCTGCTGCACGGCGGCGGCCACCGCCAACATCGCCTTTGTCCGGGTGCGGGGCAGGGAAGTGACCGCCGCCCGCCTGCGGGACATCCGCCTGACCCGCGGCGAGGCCGCCCTGCTGGCCGCGGGCATCCTGGCGCTGTTTGCCGCCGCCTGGATCGAGGCGAACAGCATCGCCCGGCTGTGAGAAAGCTGCGGGCCGGCCGCCGTCCTTGTTTTGCCCGCTGTGGGGCGGTTTTGGCAGGGTTTTGCTTGACAACGCCGCCAAACTGCACTAAACTAAAAGGCAAGCAAATGCAGTGCGGGGGAGTTCTGCCGGCACAGCGCCTTTTCCAGAAAGCCGGGTGGTGTGGAAACCTGGCAAAGGCCGCCGGCGGTTGTCGCCCCCAAGCAGGGCAGGCGAACGGTGCGCAGCACCCGGTAACCGGCCACGCCCCGCCCCCGTTATCGGGCGTTCAAGTGGTCTGCCTAGGGCAGGCAATTTGGGTGGTACCGCGGCCACTCGTGCAGTTTTTTTGAAATGATGCACGGCCGTCCCAAGAGATCTCTCCTGGGGCGGCCGTTTTGTTTTGCAAATGGCCACCCCCACACATCCACACAGACAAAGGAGGACGCCGTTATGGCAAAGGAACTCGCCAAACAGTACGACCCCAGATCCACCGAGGACCGGATCTACCAGACCTGGTGCGACAAGGGCTATTTCCACACCCAAATCGACCGCAGCAAAAAGCCCTTCACCATCGTTATGCCGCCGCCCAACGTCACCGGCCAGCTGCACATGGGCCACGCCATGGACGAGACCTGGCAGGACATCCTGACCCGCTACAAGCGGATGCAGGGCTACGCGGCCTTGTGGGTGCCCGGCACCGACCATGCCTCCATCGCCACCGAGGCCAAGGTGGTGGCCGAGATGGCCAAGGAGGGCCTGACCAAGGACATGCTGGGCCGCGACGGCTTTTTGGAGCGCGCCTGGGCCTGGAAGGAAAAGTACGGCAGCCGCATCGTCAGCCAGCTGAAAAAGCTGGGCTGCTCCTGCGACTGGGAGCGGGAACGCTTTACCATGGACGAGGGCTGCTCCGACGCGGTGAAAGAAGTGTTTGTCCGCCTGTACGACCAGGGCCAGATCTACCGCGGCAACCGCATGGTCAACTGGTGCCCCCACTGCAACACCTCCATCTCGGACGCCGAGGTGGAATATGAGGAGAAGGACGGCAGCTTCTGGCACCTGCTCTACCCGGTCAAGGAGACCGGCGAGATGCTGGAGCTGGCCACCACCCGCCCGGAAACGATGCTGGGCGACACCGCCGTTGCCATCAACCCGGACGACCCCCGCTACGCCCACCTGCACGGCTGCCATGTGATCCTGCCGCTGCTGAACAAGGAGCTCCCCATCGTTTGCGACGAGCACGCCGACATGGAAAAGGGCACCGGCGTGGTCAAGATCACCCCCGCCCACGACCCCAACGACTTTGAGGTGGGCAAGCGCCACGATCTGCCCATGGTCCGCGTGCTGACCTACGACGGCCGCATGACCGGCGCCGCCGACAAGGCCGAGGCCGACGCACTGAAAGCCAGCGGCCGGGCCGCCGCCGACGAGCCGGATGTGCTGGACTGTGGCAAGTACGCCGGCATGACCGCCATGCAGGCCCGCAAGGCCATCCTGGCCGACCTGGAGGCCGGCGGCTACCTGAAAGAGACCGAGTCCATTAAGCACGAGGTGGGCACCTGCTACCGCTGCCACACCGTCATCGAGCCGATGGTCTCCAAGCAGTGGTTCGTCAAGATGGAGCCGCTGGCCAAGCCGGCCATCGAGGCGGTGGAAAAGGGCGACATCAAGTTTGTGCCCGAACGCTTTACCAAAAACTACCTGAACTGGATGCGCGGCACCCGCGACTGGTGCATCAGCCGCCAGCTGTGGTGGGGCCACCAGATCCCCGCCTGGTACTGCGCCGACTGCGGCGAGACCATCGTGGCCAAAGAGGCCCCCAAAACCTGCCCCCGCTGCGGCGGCGCCAGCCTGGCCCAGGACCCGGACACGCTGGACACCTGGTTCTCCAGCGCGCTGTGGCCCTTCTCCACGCTGGGCTGGCCCAACGAGACCGAGGACTACGACTATTTCTACCCCACCAGCACGCTGGTCACCGGTTACGACATCATCGGCTTCTGGGTGTCCCGCATGATCTTCTCCGGCCTGGCCTACACCGGCAAGGCGCCCTTTGACACCGTGCTGATCCACGGCATCGTCCGCGACAGCCAGGGCCGCAAAATGTCCAAGAGCCTGGGCAACGGCATCGACCCGCTGGAGGTCATCGACCAGTACGGCGCCGACGCCCTGCGCATGATGCTGGTGGTGGGCTCCACCGCCGGCAACGACATGCGCTACAGCGAGGAGCGGGTCAAGGCCTGCCGCAACTTTGCCAACAAGCTGTGGAACGCCAGCCGCTTTGTGCAGATGAACCTGCCGGAGGACTTCCAGCCCGGCCTGCCGGATGAAAGCCTGCTGGACATGAGCGACAAGTGGGTGCTCTCGCAGCTGAACGCCACCGCCCGCGACGCCACCGCCAACCTGGACAAGTACGAGATGGGCCTGGCCGCCGACAAGATCGAGCATTTTATCTGGGAGGTCTACTGCGACTGGTATATCGAGATCTGCAAGGCGCGGCTGAACTCCGGCGACGCGCAGCAGGCCGACACCGCCCGCAAGGTGCTGGTGTACGTGCTGGGTCAGGCGCTCAAGCTGCTGCATCCCTTCATGCCCTTTGTCACCGAGGCCATCTACCAGAGCCTGCCCGGCAGCGCCGAGACCATCATGGACCAGGCCTGGCCGGTGTTTGACGCCGCCCACGACTGGCCGGAGGAGGAAGCCGACTTCAACAAGCTGATGGACTACATCAAGGCGGTGCGCGCGGTGCGCAACGACATGAACGTCCACCCGGCCAAAAAGACCAGCATGGTCATTGAGACGGCGGACGAAAACGCCTTCCGCAAGGGCGAGGCCTACCTGGCCCGGTTCGCCTTTGCCACCGACGTGACGCTGACCGCCCGTTACGACGGCGATACCGCCGGTATGGTGCAGGTCAACACCCCCGCCGCCCGCGGCTTTATCCCCATGATGGAGCTGATCGACCGCGAGAAGGAGCTGGCCCGCCTGAACCGCGAGTTGGCCAAGGCAGAGAAAGAGCTGGCCACCTTCGAGAACCAGCTGGCCAACCCCAAGTTTGTGGAAAAGGCCCCCGCCAAGCTGGTGGAGGACGTGCGCGCCAAGCAGGCCGCCGCCAGGGACAAGCTGGCCAACATCCGCCAGTCCATCCAGGCGCTGGGCTGATCGGCCTGAAAAGCCGCCCGGCGGCGTAAAAAAGAAAGAAGGCCGGCACGGCAGGGCGCTGTGCCGGCCTTGTTGCGCCCTGTTCCCGTCTTGCCATCCCGCCGGCCCGATGCTATAATGTCGGTACAGCGCGGGCGGCTTTGCGGCAGGGCCTGCGCTGTGCGATATCTGTGTCTGCCATACAGTAGAGGGAAAGATGCGCGGCTTGCCTGCGGCATCCGCGCAGAAAGGAAAAACAAAGTATCATGTCCAACGAAACCGAAAAGACCAGCCCCTGGCTGATCGCGTTCCGGGTGATCTTTACCATCGCCGTGGCGGGGTGCATCCTGTTCATCTTCAGCAACTCGCTGGAGATCGGGCCGGAATCCTCCGCCCGCAGCCAGGCGGTCATGCGCTATATGAACGCCATCCTGGACCGCATCGGCCTGGGCCCGGTGTCCGAGCACACCATCCGCAAGCTGGCCCATTTTGCCGAGTACTGCCTGGAGGGCCTGCTGCTCACGCTCTGCCTGCGGGTCTATACCCGGCGGTTTGTGCGGCACATCAGCTGGCCGCTTTTGGGCGGCCTGCTCACCGCCGTCACCGACGAGACCATCCAGCGGTATGTGGCCGGGCGCTCGTCCCAGGTCACCGACGTCTGGATCGACTTTGCCGGCGTGGTGGCCGGCATGCTGGTGTCGCTGGTGCTTTTGCTGATCGTCCGCGCCGTCACCTCCTTCTATTCCATCAAGAAGGAGAACCGCCGCCTGCGCCAGGAGCGGGACGAGCTGCGCCGCCGGCAGGCACGCATCCGCCGCCAGCCCGCCGGGCACGACGCCCCGGACGCCGCCGGCGCCGAAACCGACTATGAACTTGAAGAAGGGGAGGAATACCAATGACCCCGCAACAGGCAATCGACGCCCTGCACGCGCTGCCCCGCGGCGGGCACGGCACGCTGGACCGCATGCGCGCCTTGATGAACGCCCTGGGCAACCCGGAAAAGGACCTGAAATGCGTGCAGATCGCCGGCACCAACGGCAAGGGCACGCTGGCGGTGATGACCGCCTCCATCCTGCAAAAGGCCGGCTACAAGACCGGCCTGACCATCAGCCCCTATGTCACCGATTTCCGCGAGCGGTTCCAGATCAACGGCGAGATGATCCCGCCCCAAACGCTGGCCGATTTGACCGAGCGGGTGCTGGACGTCATCGACGCCATTGTCATCGACGGGGGCGACAGCCCGCGGGAGTTTGAGGCGGTTACCGCGGTGGCGCTGCTGTGGTTTGCCCAGTCGGCCTGCGACATTGTGGTGCTGGAGACCGGCATGGGCGGCCTGTACGACGCCACCAACATCGTGCCCCGCACGCTGGTGGCGGCCATCACCCGCATCGGCATGGACCACATGGAATTTCTGGGCGATACCCTGGCGGACATCGCCGCCGAAAAAGCCGGCATCATCAAGGACGGCTGCACTGTCGTCTGCTACCCCGACCAGCCGCAGGAGGCCATGGGGCCCATCCTGACCGCCGCGGCCAACGCCCATGCCGCCATCGTTACGCCGGAGACCGACGACCTGGTCCGCCGCAAATGCCGCCCGCTGGAAAACTACATCGACTACGGCGGCTACCAGGTCATGCTCAAAATACCCGGCCGCCACCAGGGCTGGCACGCCGCCATGGCGGTGGAGATCGCCCTGACCCTGTGGCGGGAGCACGGCTTTGCCATCTCGGACGAGGCCATCCTGGACGGATTGGCCGCCGCCCGGATGCCTGCCCGGCTGGAAGTGCTGCGCCGCCACCCGCTGCTTTTGCTGGACGGCTGCCACAACCCGGACGGCGCCGCCGGCCTGGCCCAGACGCTGGCCGACGCCGGCTACGAGGGGAACCTGGTGGGAGTCATCGGTATGGTGGCGGACAAGGACATCGACGGCTTTTTGACCAAGCTGGAACCCTGCTTTGAAAAAGTGTTCACCACCGCGCCCTCCACGCCGCGGGCGCTGCCTGCGGAAGAATTGCGGAAAAAGGCCCGCTTCCATTTTGACGCCGAGGCGGGCGGCCCGGTGGAGCAGGCCATCCGCAAGGCGGTGGACTACGCCGACGACCATAACCTGCCCGGCGTGGTGGTGTGCGGCAGCCTGTATCTGGCCGCCGACGCCCGCCCGCTGCTGCTGAAAGAGGCGGAAAACTGACCGCCGCATCCCCAAAAAGATAAAACGAAAGCCCTGCTGCGGCAAGCAGCAGGGCTTTCGCTGTGCAGAAGGGCGAAAAGCGGCCGGGTTCAGGCTTCCCGCTCAAACACCAGGTCTGCTTTGCGCGGGCAGCCGTTGGCGCTGACCTCGGTGGGGATCAGTCCCACATAGCGCCAGCCCCCGGCGGCCCGGCGGGCGATGATCTCCCGGTGCTCCTCCGCCACGGCCAGCACGGCGGCGCGGGCATTGTACGGGACGGGTTCGTACGCGTATTCATAGTGTTTCATGGGCAGACGCCTCCTTTTGGCGTTTTGGGCGGCCCGGCGGCCGCCCGAAGGGCGGCGCGGTCAATACTCCTTTTTCCGGTAGATCGCGGTGCTTACGCCCCAGCTGGCCAGGAACAGCACCAGGCTGACCCCGGCCAGCGCGGCGGATGCCAGCAGGGAAAGCACTTCGTCGGAAAGGCCGCTGGCATCCGCCGCGGCGTTCAGGCCGTCAAGCGCACCGTCCGGCAGGCGGGTGAACACCAGCATGACCAGGCAGAAGATGCCCGCCAGCACCAGCAGGACGGCGGTGCGCGCCCGGTCGCAGCCGAACTTGTAGCTCAGCGGTACGCTCAGGGAAAAATAAAACGTCGAGGTGGTAGCCGCCGAGAGGATGCCCAGCAGGATCTCGGCCGAATCGCCCTTGCTGGCCACGGGCGAGAGCATAAACGCCGCGGCGGCCAGCAGGCACCCGGCCAGGATGGCGCCGCCGCCCAAAATGTACTTGCTGCCCACCAGCGCCGCCGGCCGCACCGGCAGCGTGTGGCCGTACATGTCCCAGTGGCTGTACTCGTCAAAGCTGATGGCGCTTTGCACGTACATGCCCAGCACAAACACCAGCGCATAGAGCATGAACGGCATATCGAACAAAATGGCCCAGACGATGTACAGCACAAACACCACCAGAAAGTTTTTCTTGTACCGGGATGTCAGGGTACACAGGTCTTTGTAAAGCAAACCTTTCATGGAATGTTCCCTCCTTGTCAGGCGGTTTCCCTCTGTCAAAACTCTTTTTTCTTGTAGATCGCGGTGCTCAGCGCCCAGCTGGCGGCGTACAGCGCCGCACTGGCCAGCAGCATGACCAGGATCGTCCACTGGATGCGCCCGCCCTCCTGGATCGCAACGGTCAGGTTGCCGTACCAGACCTCCGTGCCGGGGGCCAGCCCGGCCGCCAGGTCCTGGGCCGCGCCCATCGGGCCGCGCAGGCCGAGAAAGCGCCCCAGGCTTTCCTGCATCCCCTGGGGCAGGGCAAATGCCGCGGCGGCCAGGCCGCCCACCAGCATAAAAATGGCAAGGATCACCGCTGTGCGCGCCCGGTCGCTGCCAAACTTGTAGCCCAGCGGCATACTGAGCGAAAAGTAAAAGCAGGTCAGGCAGGCCGCCGCCAGCAGCCCCAGCAGGACCTCCTCCGGCGAGCCCTTCGTCTCGCTGGGATCAAACACGAACGCCAGAAAGGCGATCAGGCAGCCGGCCAGGATGGCGCATCCGCCCAGGATGAACTTGCTGCCCACCATGGCGGCGGGGGTCACCGGCAGCGTGCGGCCGTAGACGTCCCAGCGGCTCTGCTCGTCAAAGCTGAGAGAAGTCTGCACATACAGCCCCAGCACAAACACCAGCGCATACAGCATAAACGACAGATCCAAAAGGATCGCCATGCCCAGATACAGCACAAGCAGCAGGATAAAGTTATTCTTGTACCGGGCCGTCATGGTGCACAGGTCCTTGTAAAGCAGGCCTTTCATTGCTTTTCCCTCCCGGAATAAAACCGCATGATGTCGTCGATGCCGGCGTGGTCCAGCACCGCGCCGGGCAGCAGGCGGGATACCTGTGCGCGGTCTTTTACCAGTGTTTCGCAGCCGAAATCGGTGCGGCGGGTGTGGATGATGCAGCGTTCCGACAAAGCGGCCAGCTGCTCCTGCCGGCAGCGCAGGATGCCGTACTCGGCCAGAAGGGCGTCCTTGTCCTCCTGGAACAGCAGCCTGCCGCGGTGCAGGTAGGCGATGCTGTCGGCCACCTGCTCCAGGTCGCTGGTGATGTGGCTGCTGATCAGGATGCTGCGGCTCTCGTCCTGGATAAAGTCCAAAAACAGGTCCAGCATCTCGCCGCGGACCACGGGGTCCAGGCCGGCGGTGGCCTCGTCCAGCACCAGCAGATGGGGATGGTGGGCCAGCGCGGTGGCCAGGCTCAGCTTCATGCGCATGCCGCGGCTGTAGGTCTTGACCGTTTTGGCGGCGTCCAGCCCAAACCGCGCCAGCAGGCCGCGGTAGGCTTCGCCGTCCCACCGGCCGCCAAAAATGCCGGCCAGGCTTTTGCCGATCTGTTTGGCGGTCATCGACTCGTAAAAATAGGCGTCCTCAAACACCACACCCAGGTCGGCGCGGCTGGCAAGGTCGCCGGGGGCGCCGCCCAGCAGGGTGATCTCGCCGGCGTCGGCGGGGTTGATGCCGGTCAGCAGCTTTAACAGCGTGGTTTTGCCCGCGCCGTTTTCGCCCACCAGACCGACGATGCTGCCGGCGGGCACGGTCAAATCAACAGGGCCAAGGGTGAAACCGGGATAACGCTTCTCGACGCCGCGCAAAACGGCATTGCAGGCTGCGGTTTCCATAGTCAATCCTCCCATAATACATTCAGGGTATCCAGGACCTCGTCGTAGCTGACGCCGCCTGTTTTCGCCGCGTTGACGGCGTTCTGCAGGTGGATCTCGACCTGCTTGAGCATCTCCTCGCGGCGCAGTTCGGGGTTCTGCGCCGCCACAAAGCTGCCCTTGCCGGGGGCGGTGACGATAAAACCGTCCGCCTCCAGGTCCTCATAAGCTCGTTTGGTGGTGATGACGCTGATGCGCAGCTCCTTGGCCAAAAGCCGGATGCTGGGCAGGGCGTCGCCCTCTTTTAATGTGCCGGACAGGATCTGCTCCTTGATCTGCCGCGTGATCTGCGCGTAGATGGGCTCCTGCCCGGTGTTGGAGATGTACAGCTCCATGGCGCTGCTCCCTTCGCTGGGTTTGAATGCCGCCGGCAAAGCCCTGCGCATTGGCCCTGCGGGCGGCATCCGGTAAGATTTGAACTGTTCATATCTTATATACACAGTATATACGGTATATACACGGCTGTCAATAGGGAAGATCCACTTTTTACAAGTCTAATTTTTTACACTTAAAAACAAGAAAAGCAAGGGTATCTTGTAAAAAGATGCCCTTGCTTTGGCCAATATAATTTCCCGGCGGGGTCAATCTGCGCGCCGCCACACCATGGTCAGCTCCGGCTGGCCGGTGTCCGGGTCGATGCCCTCGGCGGCGACGGCAAAGCCCTCCCGCCGGTAAAAGGCCGCCGCGCGGGGGTTCTGCCGGTAGACGTGTAGCGTCAGCACAGGGTGCAGCGCCTTGCACCGGTCCAGCAGCTGCCGGCCGACGCCCCGGCCGCGGGCGGGACCGTCCACAAAGATGCCGGCCAGATAATCCCCCTGCAGGCCGGCAAAGCCCAGCACGGCGCCGCCGGCCTCGTACACGTGCAGCTCGGCCTGCGGCAGCTGCCGCCGCACCTGCGGGGCATTGCCGGTCCAGTATTCGGCCGGCACAAAGCAGTGGGCCTGCAGGTTGGCGGCCAGCCAAATCTCCATGACCCGGTCCAGGTCGGCGGGGGCAAAGGGGCGCACCATGGTCATTCCTCCTCCGGGCGGCTTACCGGAACGCCGCGGTGCTCCACACAGGTGGAAAAGACGATCTGTGTGCGGGTGCGGCCAAACTGCTGCAGCCGGTTGATAAAGTGGTCCAGCTCCTGGGTGGAGGCAAACAGCACCTCGATCAGCATGCTGTAGTCGCCGGTGACGCAGTTGCACTCCACCACGTTGGGGCAGCTTTCGATATAGGGGTAAAACTCCGGCTTGCGCTGGGGGTCCAGTTCCAGGTTGATGAACGCCTTGACGCCGTAGCCCAGCGCCGGCGCGTCCACCTGCGCCTGGTAGCCCCGCAGCAGGCCCGCCTGCTCCAGCCGGGCAATGCGCGCCGACACCGCCGGGGAGGACAGAAACACCTGCTCGGCGATCTCCTTCAGCGGCGCGCGGGCGTCGGCTTGTAAAATATCGATGATCCTGCGGTCGATGCGGTCCATTCCAAGGCCCCTTTCTTTGCAAAGCGCAGCCTGCCCCGCGCGGCACTGCCCGCGCGGGATGTTATCGCCATTGTAGCACAGAGCAGGGGCGGGGTAAAGGGGCGCCGCCGGCAAAAGGCAGACTGCGCCGGCACTGCGGCAGCTTCACTCGTCCAGCGTCGGGTCGTTCTCGCCGGTGGTGTCCAGCATCACCACCGAGCCTTTGCGTGCCTGCACGCCCGCCTGGGGGTACTGGGCCACCACACGCTCGGCGTCGCCGTCGATGTGGGCTTCCAGGCCGTACTCCCGCAGCTTCAGCTTTGCGGCCGCAGTGCGCCAGCCGGTCACGTCGGGCACTGCGGCAAACAGCTTTTGCTGCTCCTCCTCGGTGTAGTGGGGCTCGATGCCGAGATAGGGCAGCGACTTTTCCAGCACTTCGGCGCAGACGGGGGCGGACAGCGCGCCGCCGGAGGTGGTCCAGCTGTGGGGTTCGTCCAGGCAGACCAGCACCGCCAGCTTGGGGTCGTCTATGGGCGCCACCGCCACAAAGCTGGCAATGCGGGCGCCGGCGTCCTCGCTGTCCAGCTTTTGGCTGGTGCCGGATTTGCCGCCCACCCGGTAGCCGGCCACGGCGGCGTTTTTGCCGGTGCCGTCGGTGACAACGCCCTCCATCAGCGTGCGCATGACGGCGGAGGTCTCCTCCGAGATGACCTGTGCTTTGACGGTGGGCTCGGTCTCCCACAGCGGCATGCCGTCGGCGTCGGCGGCGCCGGCCACCACATAGGGCTGCATCAGCCGCCCGCCGTTGACGATGGCCGCCACCGCCGTGATCATCTGCAGGTAGCTGACCTTGCTGCTCTGCCCAAAGGAACAGCTGGCCAGCTCCACCGGGCCCATCTTATCGGCGGTATAATACTCGCTGCGCGTGATCTCGCCGGGCAGGTCGATGCCGGTGGCCTCCCGAAGGCCGAAGGCGGCAAAGTAATCGCAGAAGGCCTCCTTGCCCAGCCGCGCACCGATCTGGATAAAGCAGGGGTTGCAGCTGACCGCCAGCCCCTGGGCAAAGGTCTCCAGCCCGTGGATGTGCCCGTTGGCGCAGCGGAACCGGGTCCCCGCCACGTTGATGGACCCGGCGCAGACAAACTGGCTGTCCGCCGTGCAGGCGCCGGTGTCCAGCGCCGCCGCGGCGGTGATCAGCTTGAACACGCTGCCCGGCTCGTACAAATCACTGATGGCCTTGTTGCGCCATTGTGCCTGCTGGGCGACGTGCAGGGCCTCGCTGCGGGCGTCGCCCTCCAGCGCGTCCACCGCGGCGCGCACCTCCCCGTCCACGATGGTGCGGGGGTCGTTGGGGTCGTAGTCGGGCTTGACGCTCATGGCCAGGATGGCGCCGGTGTCCACGTCCATCACGATGCCCACCGCGCGGGACTCCACGTGGTGCTCCTGCACGGCGGCGGACAGCGCGCTTTCCAAGTACCGCTGGATGTTGGCGTCGATGGTCAGCGTCAGCGTGGCGCCGGGGGTGGCTTCCACCAGGGTGTTGTAGCTTTGGGGCATATCGTAGCCCCAGGCATCCTTGGCGGTCAGCACCCGGCCGTTCTGGCCGGTCAGCAGGTCGTCGTACTCCAGCTCCAGCCCCCACAGGCCGGCGTTGTCCACGTCGGTAAAGCCCAGCAGCACCCCCATAAAATCCCCCTCCGGGTAGATGCGCTTGGTGTCCTGGCGGATCTGGATGCCCTCGGCGCCGTTCTCCGCGCACCAGGCGCGCACCGCGTCGGCGGTCGCTTTGTCCACCCGGCGCTTGAGCAGGCAGTCGTTGGAGGTACGGTCAGAAAAGGCCGCCAGCGTCTCTTCATAGTCGATGTCCAAAATCTCGCTCAGCGCCTGGGCGGCGGGCTGGACCAGCTCGTCGGCCAGGTCGCGGGGCGAAGCGCGGATGGTCCAGCGGGTCTCGCTGGCGGCCAGCAGGGTGCCGTCGGCAGAGTAGATCTCGCCGCGCGCCGCCGGGATGACGGTGTCCCGCAGCTGTTGGTCGGCGGCGCGGTCGGCGTAGCCTTCCGGGTCCAGCACCTGCAAAACAAACAGCCGGGCCAGCAGCACGCCAAAGCAGACCACTGCCATTGCCAGGCAGAAAAACCTGGTGCGGCGGCGCATGTGACGGTCCTGCTCCGGCGTGATGTGCCGCGGCGCGGGCGCGGGTTTCGGGCGTGGTTTCATGGCGGTTCCCCCTCCTTGGCCGGGATGCGGCAGAATGGCTCTCCCGCATGGATATGCGGCGGGTGAGGGGAGTATGCGGGTGTTACAACGTCGGATAGAATGGGAATGGATGAAAGACGAGAATGGAAACGGATAGAGAACGGTAAGCGGTTGCATTTTTGCGGAGCGGTATTTATTTCCGATATATCGGTTTGATGCTTATACGCAAGTCCCCTTCTGCTTGATAGCAGAAGGGGACTTGTCTGTCTTTCCTATTTTTCATTTTGTGGTGCCAGCCTGCCCAACCGGTCGTTCCTGCCTTACGCGCCCAGCTGCTGCCGGGTGCGGCCTACCGCCCGCAGGTAGCGCACAAGCAGCCGCCAGCAGGCGCGGCCCAGCCAGAACAGCAGCGCGCCGGCCACCAGCGAGCAGAGGAACCCCACCGCCACCGGCGGCGTGTAGGGGCCCAGCTGTATGACGGTGTAGGGCACTTTGATGCCCAGCAGGTACCAGGCCGCCAGGTCGATCAGGCCGGCCAACGGCACCGCCGCGCCGCACAGCATGAACACCGGCCCGCAGATGCCCAGCACCGGGATGACGAACATGCCGCTCAGCCCTGCCAGGCTGTAAAAGGCCAGGATGGTCAGCAGCCTGCGCCAGCCGCCCCGCTCCGGCTTGTCCAGCAGGTCGCTCAGATAGGCGCGGGCCAGCGCGTCGGGCCTGCCCAGCCGGTCCAGGATGCCCTCCGTCGGCAGGCCGTCCGCCGCCATGTCCTGCATGGCGCTTTTGATCTCACGGACAATGTCCGCCCGCTCCGACGCCGGCAGCGGCCGCAGCTTGCGGTCAACGGTGTTCAGGTACTGTTCCAGGGCTTTGTCCATGGGTCATTCCTCCTTGTTCAGCCGGGCGACGGCGTCCAGCAGGCTGGCCCAGTCGGCGCGCATGGCCTGCAGATATTTCTCGCCGGCGGGGGTCAGGGCGTAATACTTGCGCGGCGGCAGCCCCTCGGCGGTGTCTTGCCAGCTGGCCGTAAGGCAGCCTTCCTTCTGCAGCCGGCGCAGCAGGGGATAGACGGTGCTCTCGGTGGCGGTTGTGACCGCGCACCGCCCCAGCCGCTGCAAAATCTCGTACCCGTAGCAGGGGCGCAGGTGCAGCATCAGCAAAATACAGTATTCCAGCGTGCCGCGCCGAAGCTGGCTGCGCCAATCCTCAATGTTCATGCCGGGCTCCCTTTCTGTCGAGTACTGCTTTGGTATAGGTACATCGTACCACACAGTACTATGTGTGTCAAGGCACTGCCCGGCAAAGCGCCGCGGCAAAAACAAAAAGCCCCCGCGCCGGGCGGCGCAGGGGGTGCAGGCGGTAAAACTCCCGCCTTATTTGTTCTTTTTGCTGGTGGCCTTCATGCGCAGGTCATGGTTCAAAATGCGCTTGCGGATGCGCAGGTTCTCCGGGGTGACCTCCAAAAGCTCGTCGGGGGCCAAAAACTCCAGGCAGGCCTCCAGGCTCAGCTTGGTCACCGGGGTCAGGCGCAGCGCGTCGTCGCTGCCGGAAGCGCGGGTGTTGGTCAGGTGCTTGGTCTTGCAGACGTTAACGGTGATGTCGTCGCCGGTGGGGGTGTAGCCCACGACCTCGCCCTCATAGACCTTCTCGCCGGGCACGACCAGCAGGGTGCCGCGCTGCTGGGCGTTGAACAGGCCGTAGGTGACGGCGGTGCCGGTGTCAAAGCTGACCAGCGAGCCGGTGGACCGGGTGGCGATGTCGCCCTGCCACTCGTCGTAGCCGTCAAAGATGGTGTTCATCACGCCCTCGCCGTGGGTGTCGGTCAAAAACTGGCTGCGGTAGCCGAACAGGCCGCGGCTGGGCATGCGGAACTCCAGGCGGGTGCGGCTGTTCATCAGCTGCATGTTCACCAGCAGGGCTTTGCGGCTGCCCAGGGCGGTCATCACGGCGCCCTGATATTCCTCCGGCACGTCGATGACCACCCGCTCCATAGGCTCCATCGTCTTGCCGTCCTCCTCGTGGGTCAGCACGTGGGGCGGGCTGACCTGCAGCTCGTAGCCTTCGCGGCGCATCGTCTCGATCAGGATGGACAGGTGCATCTCGCCGCGGCCCATGACGCGGAAGGAGTCGGTGGTGGCGGAGTCCTCCACCTTCAAAGCCACGTCCTTCAGCAGCTCGCGGAACAGCCGGTCGCGGATCTGGCGGGAGGTGACGTATTTGCCCTCCTTGCCGGCAAAGGGGCTGTCGTTGACCGAGAAGGTCATCTCCACCGTGGGGTCGTTGATCTTGACAAAGGGCAGCGGCTGCACCTTGCCGGGGTCGCAGACGGTGTTGCCGATGGTGATATCCGGCAGGCCGGCAAAGGCGACGATGTCGCCGGCCTCGGCCTGCTCGATGGGCTCGCGGCCGTTGGCCTTGAAGTCAAACAGCTTGGTGATGCGGCCGCTCATGCGCACGTCGGGGTTGTGCCAGTCGCACACCTGCACGCTCTGGCCCACCTTGATGACGCCGTTCTGCACGCGGCCCACGCCCATGCGGCCGACAAACTCGTTGTAGTCCACGCTGGACACCAGCATCTGCAGCGGCTGGTCCGGCTCGCCCTCCGGCGGAGTGACGTATTTCAGGATGGTGTCGAACAGCGGCTTCAGGTCGGTGCCCTGTTCGGGGTGGGTCCAGTCGTAGCTGGCGGTGCCGTTGCGGCCGGAGCAGAATACCATCGGGCTGTCCAGCTGCTCGTCGGTGGCGCCCAGGTCCATCAGCAGCTCCAGGATCTCGTCGATGACTTCCTTGATGCGGGCGTCGGGACGGTCGATCTTGTTGACCGCGATGACCAGCGACAGGTTCTGCTGCAAAGCCTTCTGCAGCACAAAGCGGGTCTGGGGCATGCAGCCCTCGGCCGCGTCCACCAGCAAAAGCACGCCGTTGACCATCTTCAGCACGCGCTCCACCTCGCCGCCAAAGTCGGCATGGCCGGGGGTGTCAACGATGTTGATCTTGACGCCCTCGTACTCGCAGGAGCAGTTTTTGGCCAGGATGGTGATGCCGCGCTCGCGCTCGATATCGCCGGAGTCCATCACGCGCTCGGCCACCTGCTGGTTGGCACGGAAAGCGCCCGACTGCTTGAGCATCTGGTCCACCAGCGTGGTCTTGCCGTGGTCGACGTGGGCGATGATCGCAATGTTGCGAAGATTTTCTCTTACCATATTCCTTACAGTACCCCTTACTATTTTGAATCGATCCAGGTAACTTTCCATTGCGGCGCCGGCGCAGGACGGCGGTACAGCGCCAAAACCGTCCGCGCGGGCAAAACTCGCATACGAAATAATCATACGTCACAGCACCCTGCTTGTCAAGAATCGCAAAACAGTTTTTTCTGTGTTATACTATACTATATAAGTCTGCGCGGGCAAAAGTGTTCAATTTTACCGCCTGCTGCCGGCCCGGCATCCCCGCCGGACGGTGCGGCCTTTCCGCGGTGCGGTCGGTGAAAAAGCGAAACTCTGCCCAAAGGGAGGTATCCCATGTCAACCATGCCAAGCGCCAAGGTGTGGCGCAAAGTCAACGTCATCGGCCATGTCAACCCGGACACCGATTCGATCTGTTCGGCCATCGCCTACGCCTACCTGAAAAACCAGGCCAGCGAGATGGCCTGCGAGCCCCGCCGTGCCGGCCAGCTCAACCGCGAGACCGAGTTTGTGCTCAAGCATTTCGGTGTCAACCCGCCCCGCCTGTGCACCGACGTCAGCCCGCAGATCAAGGACATCGATATCCGCCAGCAGCCGGGCATCGACGGCGAGATGAGCCTGAAGGACGCCCTGTCGCTGATGCGGGACGTGGAGATCGATACCCTGTGCATCACCGACCCGGAGCAGGAGCTTCTGGGCCTGATCACCGTGCGGGACATTGCCAACGCCAACATGGACATGATGGACACCGGCGTTTTGGCCGACGCCAAAACCAGCTACAAAAACGTCGTCTCCACCCTGGACGGGGAGATGATCGTGGGCGACCCCGCCGATACCGTCAGCGGCCACATTTACATCGGCGGCAGCCCCGACGTGATGGAGGAGGTGCTGCGCCCCGGCGACCTGGTGTTGGTGCCCAACCGCTACGACATCCAGCTCTGCGCCATCGAGTGCCAGGCCGGCTGCATCGTCATCTGCAACGGCAAGACCGCCCCCCGCACCATCGAGGCGCTGGCCCGCGAGAAGGGCTGCCGCATCATCCTGACCCCCCACGACACCTACGGCGCCGCCCGGCTGGTCAGCCAGTCCGCGCCGGTGCGCCACTTTATGCAGACCGAAAACCTGCTCAAGTTCAATGTGGACACCCCCATCGAGGACGCCCGCCGGGTCATGGCCAGCGTCCGGCACCGGTATTTCCCCATCCTGGACAACGACGGCAAATACTGCGGCGTGGTATCCCGCCGGAACCTGCTCAACCTGCACCGCAAGCAGATCATTCTGGTGGACCACAACGAAAAGACCCAGGCGGTGGACGGCCTGGACCAGGCCGAGATCCTGGAGATCATCGACCACCACCGCATCGGCACGCTGGAGACCACCGGCCCGGTGTATTTCCGCAACGTGCCGGTGGGCTGCACCGCCACCATCGTGTTCCAGATGTACCTGGAAAACGAGGTGGACATCCCCAAACAGATCGCCGGGCTGCTGCTGTCGGCCATTTTGTCCGACACGCTGATGTTCCGTTCGCCCACCTCCACCCCCCAGGACGAGCAGGCCGCCGCCGCGCTGGCCAAAATGGCGGGGGAGGATATCCCAGCCTACGCCCAGCAGATGTTCGAGGCCGGCGGCGACCTGACCGGCAAGACCGCCGAGGAAGTGTTCCTCTCGGACTTTAAGGTGTTCAGCCGCGGGGACGTCAAGTTCGGCGTGGGCCAGAGCAGCTACATGACCGAGCGATCCCGCGCCGCCGCCGAGGCGCTGGTGGGCCCCTACCTGGAGGAAGCCGCCGCCCACGCCGGCCTGCCACTGGTGTTTTATATGTTCACCGATGTGCAGAAGGAAAGCACCGACCTGATGTACACCGGCCACGAGGCCGAGCGCATCCTGCGCGCCGCCTTCGGCGTCGAGCCGCAGGACGGCAAAGCGGTGCTGGAAGGGGTGGTCAGCCGCAAAAAGCAGCTGATCCCGCCCCTGATCGCCGCCATGCAGGAGCTGGGGCACTGAAAAAATGCCAAACAGACGAGGAAGGAGAAAGGTTCCCTGTGATTCAACTGTCATTGCCGGCAAAGAGCAAAACGGCTGCCGCAGCGGTAGTGCTTCTGGCCTGTGCCTGGAGCGTAAACTACAAGCTGGAGCTGGGCGGCCCGATCATCACGGTGGCGGCGGCGGCCGCCGCGCTGTACGGTTACCGGCGGGCGCAAAGCCATGCGGCGCCTGTGCGCGCGCAGGTATGGTGCGGCATCTATACGGTGCTGGTATCGCTGGCGATCGTGGCCGGCAGGGATGTGCATTACATCGGGGCGCGCGGCACAGCGGAAGAAAATTATCTGGACTGGGGGCTGGACTCGCTCGCCGCCAGTCTGGCGCTGGCGGTTCTGCTGTACCCTGCGCTTCTGGCACTGTATCGGTTTACGGTGCGGCGACCTCTCGGCGCAGCAGAGCGGCGGCCGCCCTGCCGCAGAGTGCTGCTCGTTATGTGGGCGTTGATCTTTGTGTGCTGGACGCCCTACCTTTTGACCTTTTACCCTGCCGGCATCGTAGGCGACGGTGCCCTTACGCTGGAGGAAGCCCTGGCTCCCGGCGTGCCGTCCGGCAACCACTGGGTGGTGTTGGTCATTTTGACCCTGCGGTTTTTCCTGTGGCTGGGGTCGCTGTTCAAATCCGACCCGCATTTCGGGGTGTTTCTTTACGCTGTGGCGCAAAGCCTGCTGCTTGCTCTTGCCTGCGCGGCGGTCAGCTATAAGCTGTGGCGCCTGGGCGCCCCGCGCTGGGCGGCCTGGGGCAGCGCGGCCATGTATGCGCTGTCAGGCTTCTTTGCCTCCTACGGCATGGTGCTGTGGAAGGACACCCTGTTTTCGGCCGCGGTGGTATGGCTGGCGCTTCAGCTGTGGGAGCTGAAGGAAAACGGCCCGGACTGGAAATGGTGCGTCAGGTTTTCTCTGACGGCATTGTTCCTCTGCTTTTGGCGCAATAACGGGCTGTACGTGCTGGTGCTGTGCCTGGCGGCAGTGGCGGTGCTGTTGCGCAGAAAATCAGTGCGGCTGCTGGCCTGCGGCTTGGCTGTGGTGGCGTTCACCATGGTGGTGACTGGTCCGGTATATGATGCGCTCCATATCAGAAAGGACAGCATTTCAGAGTCGCTGTCCATCCCCCTGCAGCAGATCGCGGCGACCATTGTCTCCGGCGCAGAGCTGACGGAGGAACAGCAGGAACTTTTGTACGGACTTTTGCCGCGGGAAGAATGGATCGCCAGTTACCATCCCTCGCTGTCGGATGACCTGAAAGGAAATGACCTGCTGGATACACAACAGCTGGAAGCCCGTTTCGGGGAGTTCCTGAAGGTCTGGGCGCAGCTGCTGCCGGCCAATTTCGGCACCTATGTGGAAGCCTACCTGATGCAGACGCTGGGATTCTGGCAGCCGGGGGCGTTTTTGGGCAATTACAATGATTATTGGATCGGCGTGCAGGACGTTGCGGACCGCGGCTGGCACCTCAGCGACTGGATCTATTTCCTTATCGGGTATTCGCCTGCACAGACCCTGCAGAGAAATACCCGGTTTGCCGCGTCCGGCACGGCGGTATGGTTGATGATACTGGCTGCAGTGCTGATCCTTGCCCAGGGCCGCGACCGCCGCCGCCTGCTGATCCTGGCACCTTTTGCCGCAAGCTGGGCGGTTTTGATGCTGGCTGTTCCCATTGCATATTCGTACCGATATATTTTTATGTTGGCTGTTGGGGTTCCTCTCGTATGCGTGCTGCCATTCTGCAGCACCCGAACCAGCAGCCCGGTCCCATCAAATCGGAAGGAGACCTGCATATGACCCAACCCCAAGGCGACATCGCCATCCTGACGGATTCCAGCTGCGACCTGCCGCAGCAATATTTCAAAAAATACCCCATCTTCCGGCTGCCGCTGATCGTTACCTGCGGCGAGACCGCCTACCGGGACGGGGTGGATATCACCGCCGACGAGGTCTACCGCCGCCAGCCGGACGAGGATTTCAAGACCAGCCTGCCCCTGCGCGAGGATGTGAACGCCACCTTTGACGCCATCGCCCGCGCCGGGTACCGGCAGGTGGTGGTGCTGCCGCTTTCCAGCGCGCTGTCCAGCACCACCAACCAGCTGCGGCTGATCGCGGCGGAGCGCACCGATTTGGAGATCACCGTCTTTGACACCCGCCGCTGCGCCAGCGCAGGGCTGGGCATGCTGGCGGTGCAGGCGGCCCAGTACGCGGTGTCCGGCATGGCTTTTGTGCGGCTGAAAGAGGTGGTGGCCCGCCTGATCGAGGATACCACCGTCTTTTTCTGCATCGACACGCTGGAATATCTGCGCCGCGGCGGCCGCATCGGCCGGGTGATCGCGGTGGCCGGCTCGCTTTTGCAGATCAAGCCCATCCTGACCATCGGCAGCGACGGCGTCATCGGCACCGCCGCCAAGGTGCGCGGCCGCAGCGCCGCCTTTGCCAAGCTGCTGGACCTGGTGGAGGCGGTCCGGCAGGAGGCGCCGCCCGCACCGGCTTTCAACCTGGTGGTCTGCGACGGCGCCTGGCCGGAGGAAGGCCGCCGGCTGGAGGAACAGCTGAAAAAGCGGGTGCCGGGGTTCCACCAGCTGCTCCACGGCAGCATCGACGCCACGCTGGCCGTGCATCTGGGCCCCCATCTGCTGGGGGTCGGCATCCAGTTTTTGCCCACCACCCCGCCGCCGGTGTAAGCCGCGCCGCAAAAATGACCGGAAATGATCGGACCGGAAAGGAGGCGCCCCATGCCTGAGGCCCTGACCCCCACCCCCGAACAGCTGCGCTACCTGCGCCTGCTGGCCGAAAAGTACCCCACCATCGCCGCGGCGTCCAGCGAGATCATCAACCTGGAAGCCCTGTCCCGCCTGCCCAAGGGCACCGAGCATTTTATGAGCGACCTGCACGGCGAGAACGAGGCGTTCATCCACATCCTCAACAGCGCGTCGGGCGTCATCCGCGAGAAGATCGACACGGTGCTGGGGCCGGACGTGCCCGACGCCGAGCGCGCCGAGCTGGCCACCCTGATCTACTACCCGGCCCAGAAACTGCCGGAGCTGAAAGCCAAGCAGGACGATCTGGACGCCTGGTACCGCAAAAACCTGCTGTGGCTGATCGAGCTGTGCCGGTTTGTCTCCAGCAAGCACACCCGCGACCATGTGCGCAAGTGCCTGCCCCAGAACTGCGGGCATATCATCGACGAGCTGCTGCACGCCCACTTTGAGGACCACGACAAGGACCTGTACTACGGCCAGATCATTGACAGCATCATCCGCTACGACCGGGCCGACGCCTACATCATCCGCTTCTGCGAGGTCATCAAGCGGCTGGCGGTGGACCGGCTGCACATTGTGGGCGACCTGTTCGACCGCGGTCCCCGCCCCGACCAGATCCTGGACCGGCTGATGGCCCACCACGACGTGGACATCCAGTGGGGCAACCACGACGTAGTCTGGATGGGCGCCGCCGCCGGCAGCCCCATCTGCATCATGACGGTGCTGAAAACCACCGTTGCCTACAACAACATGCCCACGCTGGAAAACGGCTACGGCATCAGCCTGCGGGAGCTGGACCACCTGGCCGAGCGATGCTACGCCGACACCGACGTGGAGCGGTGGCAGCCCCACGTGGACCCGCGCACCAACCCCGGCGCCGACAGCATTGCCCGCACCGCCCGCATGCACAAGGCGGTGACGGTGATGATGCTCAAGCTGGAGGCCCAGGTCATTGCCCGCAACCCGGATTTCCAGTACCAGGGGCGGGATTACCTGAACCAGATCGACTACGCCGCCGGCACCGTGCGCTGCGGCGGCAAAGTCTACCCGCTGCTGGACCCGGTGTTCCCCACCGTGGACCCGGCCCACCCCGCCCGCCTGACCGAGTGGGAGCAGCACGTGCTGGACGGCCTGGTCCGCGCCTTTACCGAGAGCGAGCGCCTGCAGCGCCACGTGCAGTTTTTGTATGCCAAGGGCGCGGTATACAAGGTGTGCAACGGCAACCTGCTCTACCACGGGGCGGTACCCATGACCGAGGACGGCAGCTTTGCCGCCGAGACCTTTGAGGGCAAAAGCTATGCCGGCAAGGCGCTGTTTGACTACTGCGACCGCCGTGCCCGCGCGGGCTACTTTGCCGCGCCGGGCAGCCCGCAGCGCCAGGCCGGGCAGGACTTTTTGTGGTATCTGTGGTGCGGACGGCTTTCGCCCATCTTCGGCCGCAGCGCCATGACCACCTTTGAGCGGCTGTACATTGCCGACAAGGCCACCCACGCCGAGGTGAAAAACCCCTATTACCGCCATATCCAAAGCGCCGGGACCGCCGACCGCATCCTGCGGGAGTTCGGCCTGACCGGCGAGGGCTGCCACATCATCAACGGCCATGTGCCGGTGCGGGCCATCGAGGGCGAAAGCCCGGTCAAGGGCGGCGGCAAGATCATCGTCATTGACGGCGGGTTCTGCCGGGCCTACCACAGCCGCACCGGCATTGCGGGCTACACGCTGGTGTACAACAGCCGCGGCCTGACGCTGCGCACCCACCAGCCTTTCGAAAGCGCCGAGAAGGCCATCCGCGAGGACGAGGACATCGCCTCCCGCAGTGAGTACATTTACAGCGCGCCCCACCGGGTGCTGGTGCGCGACACCGACGAGGGCATCGAAAAGCGCATCCTGATCCGGGATCTGGAGCGGCTGCTGGCCGCCTACCGCGCCGGCCTGCTGCGGGAACAGCTGTGAGCGCCCCGCCCCTTGGCCCTTGCAAACAAAAACAAAGCGCCGGCCCCGGCAGGGAAGAACCCCCTGCCGGGGCCGGCGTTACCGTGGTATGCGGTTTGCAAAAAAACTTACTTGGTGCCGAAAATGCGGTCGCCGGCGTCGCCCAGGCCGGGCACGATGTAGCCCTGGTCGTTGAGCTTTTCGTCCAGCGCGCCCACGTAGATGTCCACGTCGGGGTGGGCGGCGTGCAGTGCCTTCAGGCCCTCCGGAGCGGCGATCAGGCCGATGAACTTGATGTGCCTGGCGCCCCGCTGCTTGATCAGGCTGATGGCGTCGGCGGCGCTGCCGCCGGTGGCCAGCATCGGGTCCAGCACGATGACTTCGCGCTCGGCAATGTCGTTGGGCAGCTTGCAGTAGTATTCCACCGGCTGCAGGGTCTCCTCGTTGCGGTACAGGCCGATGTGCCCCACCTTGGCGGCGGGGATCAGGTTCAGCATGCCGTCCACCATGCCCAGGCCGGCGCGCAGGATGGGCACCAGCGCCAGCTTGCGGCCGGCCAGCACCTTGGTGCGGGCCAGCGCGATGGGGGTCTCGACCTCGACCTCCTCCAGCGGCAGGTCGCGGGTGGCCTCGTAGCACAGCAGGGTGGCGACCTCGCTGACCAGGTCGCGGAACTCCTTGGTGCCGGTGCGGCGGTCCCGCATCAGGCTGATCTTGTGCTGGATCAGGGGATGCTCGACGATTTCAACAACGCTCATAGTAGGCAACTCCTTACATCACATGGTTTGCGCCTGCACCGGGCAGACGAGCAGACAAAATAATATCCTTTGCCCCGCGGGGCAAGATACCAAAAACGGGAAACGGCCGGGCCGCTCAGCCGCGGCGGGCATCCAGCGCGTTGACCTTTGCGACCCGGTCCTGGTGGCGGCCGCCCTCAAAGGGCGCGTCCAAAAACAGGTCCAGCAGCTGGCAGGCCAGGCCGGGGCCTACCACGCGGGCGCCCAGGCACAGCACGTTGGCGTCGTTGTGGCGGCGGGTGAACTCGGCGCTGAAACTGTCGCTGCAGCTGCAGGCGCGGATGCCCGGAACCTTGTTGGCGCACATCGCCATGCCGATGCCGGTGCCGCAGCACAGCACCGCAAAGCTGCAGTCGCCGCGCACCACCGCCTCGCAGGGGGGCACGGCCTTGTCCGGGTAGTCGCACCGCTCGCCGTCATAGGAGCCAAAGTCCCGGTAGGGGATGCCCTGCTCCTCCAGGTGGCGGCGCAGCTCCTCTTTCAGCGAAAAGCCGGCGTGGTCTGCGCCCAGCGCAATGGGTTTCATCTCGTTAGACATCTGTGGGTACCTCTCTCTGTTTTACTTCTCACCAGTTTGAGCGGCGGCTTCCCGCTCGGCCCGCTCCCGCTCCGCCTGGCTCAGCCGCAGGTAGTTGGGCGTCAGCGCGGCAGGGGGGACGCTCTGCCCGGCCAGGTGCAAAGCCCGGCCGGCCAGCCCCGCGCCCGCCGCACGGCAGACACGCAGCGCCGGCGGGCAGGGCAGCGCCTGCTCATCCCTATTGTAGCACAATGCGGCGCCGTCGCCAACATAAAAAACGGGTTTTTTGCAGCTTTGGGCAAAGGCGGCGGCCTCGGCGGCCGGAGCGGCGGCGTCGGGGGTCAGGCGGGCGTGGGTCTTTAGGTCAAAGGCGGCCCAGTACACCTGCCCGCGGCGGGCGTCCAGCGCCGCGATCACGGTGCCGCTGCCGGTGTGGCACCAGGCCAGCGCCTCCAGCGTCGAGACCCCGGCGCAGGGGGTGCCCGCCGCCAGCGCCATGCCCTTGACCGCCGCCAGCCCGATGCGCAGCCCGGTAAAGCTGCCGGGGCCGGCGGTGACGGCGTACAGGTCCAGCTGGTCGGGGCGGACGCCGCCGGTTTTCAGCGCGGCGTCGATCATGGGCATCAGCGTTTCGCTGTGGGTCAGGCCGCAGTTGCAGACGGTCTCGTACAAAACGGCGTCGTCGCACAGCAGCGCCGCCGAGGCGCTGCGCCCGGCGGTGTCGATGGCAAGGATGTTCATGCGGGGCAATTCTCCCTTCCGGTTGGTGCGGGCTTCACAGCCCGGTGACGGTGATGCGCCGGTCGTTTTCGCCGGTGCGCTGGATGTCGATGGCGATGGGGCTTTCCCGCGCAAGAAGTTCGGCGCAGTTTTCGCTCCATTCCACCGCCACCACGGCGCCCAGGTCCAGGTAATCGTAGAACCCGGCGGCGGCCAGGTCGCCCTCGGTGTGGATGCGGTAGAGGTCAAAGTGGGCGAAGGGCTGCGGCCCGCGGTAATAGTTGACGATGGCAAAGGTGGGGCTGGAGACCGGGTCGGTGCAGCCCAGCCCTTCGGCAATGCCCTGGCACAGCGCGGTCTTGCCGGCGCCCAGCCCGCCGGTAAAGGTGATGAGCGCGCCGGGGTACAGCCGGGCAGCCAGGCTGCGGCCCAGCGCGACGGTCTCCCCGCGGCTGTGGGTACTATATTCTTCCATACGGCGCATACTCCTTTATGGGGGCGGGCCGCCGCGCGCAAAATGGCGGCGGGCAGCCTCGTAGTATAAACAGGTTCGAACCGATTATAGCACAGTTCTGCCGGTTCGTCGATTCCACTGCCGATTATACCGCACCGGGCCGGCTTTGTAAAATTTTTGCGCAAAGCTGGCGAAACCGGGCGGCAGACAGTATAATAAAAATGTGATATTCTGCTCGGCTGCACCCTGCGCACTGGCGCGGCGGCAGCGGGCTTTGCGGGAAAGAAGGTGTACCCATGCTTGATCTGATGCGCCGCTATGCCAGGCGGGCGGACCTGCCGTTTCTTGCGCTGTGCGCGGTGTGCTCGGCCATCAGCGTGGTGGTGCTGGTCAGCGTGGGGCAAAGCCAGCTGGGCGGCTCCAACAACAAGGCGTCGGTGCAGCTGATCGCCAGCCTGCTGGGGGTCATGCTGGCCGTCATCATGTCCACGGTGGACTACCGCACGCTGGCCCGCGCCTGGCCGCTGCACGCGGCGGTGGCCTGGGGGCTGGTGCTGCCCACGCTGTTCCTGCACAATTTCCGCGCCGGTTTTTTGACCATTGGCTACGATGCGGGCGGCACCTCCAACTACAGCTGGTACCGGGTGGGCGGCATGACCTTCCAGCCCACCGAGCTTGCCAAGATCAGCTTTGTGCTGACGCTGGCCTGGCACCTGGAACGGGTGCGCGGCCGGGTGAACAAGCCGCTCAACCTGCTGGCCCTGCTGGCGCACATTCTGCTGCCGGTGCTGGCCATCCACATCCAGGGCGATGACGGCACCGCGCTGGTGTTTCTGGGCATCGGGCTGGTGATGCTGTTTGCGGGCGGGCTGTCCCCCTGGCTGGTGGGCGGCGCGGCCGGCTGCGCGGTGGGCGGCGGCGCGCTGCTGCTGGCACTGAAACCGGATATCCTGAAAGGCTACCAGTTCAAACGCATCCTGGCGGTGCTGAACCCGGCCGACCCGGCGCTGGCGGACTTTACCTACCAGCAGAACAAGGGGGCCATGGCCATCGGCACCGGCGGCCTGACCGGGCAGGGGCTGTTTACCGGCGAGCATATCTTTGTGCCCAACGCCTGGAACGATTTTATCTACAGCTACCTGGCCAACGTGCTGGGCTTTTTGGGCGCGGCGGCGGTGCTGATTTTGCTGTTTGCCATTGCCGCCCGCACGCTGACCACCGCGCTGCACAGCCCCGACGCGCTGGGCCGCTACATCTGCGTGGGCATTTTTGCGGCGCTGTTTTTGCAGACCGTCATCAACATCGGCATGAACCTGCAGGTGCTGCCGGTCATCGGCGTGACACTGCCGTTCTTCTCGGCCGGCGGCTCCAGCGTGGTGATGATGTACCTGTGCGTGGGGCTGGTGCTCAGCGTATCGCTGCACACCCGCCGCACCGCCGGCCTGGCGGAGGAGCTGGACTGAAAAGCCCCGCGCCGCTGATGCGGAAATCATAAGATCAAAATGACCGCTGTCTCCCGGTTTGGGAGGCAGCGGTCATTTTATTCATCGTACTCCAGCACTGCTTTGATCATGGCAAGGGCAAGCGCCTGTTTGCCAGGGGAAACCTCTTTCCAGAGCGTTTCGATCTCACGGATGGCGGTGATCTCGTTGCCGCCCAACTCGTCCTGCAAAAGGTAGTCCGGCGATATTTTCAGCGCCCGGCAGATGTCGATGAATACCGGCAGGCTGGGCATTTTTGCGCCGCCCTCGATCTGCCGAAGGTACGTCGCATTGATGTGGCACAGTTCCGAAAGCCGGTCGGCGGTAAAGCCCCGGTCCTTCCTCACAGCGTTGATCCGCTCTCCTAACCCGTTCTTTTCCATGATCCGCCTTTCTCTGCCGCCGCCAGGTTCAGAAAATGCCAAAACCGCGGCCGGCGGCCGTACTGCAATTTCTTATTCCTGCCGCAGCTCCTGGCTGGCCGGGACGCGCCGCAGCTGCCCCAACGCGGCAAAAACTGCCAGCGCCCCGGCGGCGCCAAAGACCAACGCACAGTACACCGGTGACCCCAAGGGGAATACTGTTGCCCAAGGCAGGGCCAGGGCCTGGGCAATCAGGGCCGAAACCGCGGCCCCGCCCGCCAGGCCTGCCAGAATACCGCCCAACAGGCAAAAAGAACCGGTGGCAAAGACGGTGCCGTACAGCGTCCGTTCCGGCAGGCCCAGGCTGCGCAGCAGCGCAAACTCCCGCCGGCGGGCCAGCAGCTGGGCGTACAGCACGGTAAAGGTCTCCAGCCCGCCCAACAGCAGGACCCCCGGCGGAAAGCAGGCCCGGATCGCGGCCAACAGCAGCCCGATGGCCTGGCGCTGCCGCGCCCAATCTGAAGTGGGGGTGTAATCCTGGATCGTATAGCGGCAGTTGGCTGTATCCAGCAGTGCGGTAAGCTGCGGCGTGAGCAGGCGGCCATCGTCGGTATCGTAATAGACCACCAGCGACCGTTCGGGCGGCGGGTCCGGCACCCGTTGGGCAAAGACGCTGCGGGCAGTGACCCCTACCGTTACGTGCTCTTCTTCCGGGATGCGCCCGATCCCCAAAGGCAGCGGCGATTGCTGTTGGCCGACCATCACCGGCTGCGTACCGGCCATGGGCGGGGCCTGCGCTGGGCCGTCCGATACCGCATCCGCGCGTATATAGGGCAGACCGTCCTGCGATAGGGGGAGCTCCTGCCCATACCAGGCGTCAAAAACTGCGTCTTCCAGGATCAGCAACCGGAACATCCCGCCCTCTGCGGGAGCGTTGAATTCCTCCACCTGCACGGTCTCGACCCCCGGTGCGGCCTCAGCCAGCTGCTGCCACAGGGCATCGGATACGCTGCCGTTCTCGCTGTGCAGATAGACCCGGTAGGCATAGGTGGCCGCCTGCTGGTCATAAAGGGACGCCATACCGTCAACAAAGGTCTGGCAGGCCATGACCAATACCACACAAGCCGCCAACCCCACAGCAAGCGGGCGGAACATCGCTTCCCGCTGCTGCAGATCCCGCCGCCCATAGGCGGCTGCGAACCCCTGGCCTAAAGACCAGCGGGTGGGAGGTTTGGGGCGGCGTGCCGGTGCATTGCGCCCTTGCAGCAAGGCTGCAGGTGCAACCGCCCGAAGGATCTGCCACGGCTTGCGGATCGAGACCAGCGCCGCCACCATACAACAGATGGCGCAGAACAAAACAGTGGAGGGCGGTATCCAAAGCTGTAACAGCCCGAACCGTTCCCGAATGACCGGCGAAGCGTTCAACCACTGGAACAGCCCGCCCAGCGCCAGGGCGGACAGCGGTGCGCCCACCAGAAAGGCAGCGCCCATGCCCAGCAGTGCTTCCCACAAAAGCATCCAGCCCATTTGGCGGCGAGGCATGCCCAGGGCGGAAAGCCGTCCCAGCATCTGCATCCGCTGCTGCAGTGTGATCAGGAAACTGTTTTTCAGCAGCAGGCCAGCGAAAAGAGCAACAATCAGCGTCAAAAGCTGAGCGGCGCGGTGGATCAGCGGGGCGGCGGCACTGTCAGCAGACAGTATGATCCCATGGTTCAGGGACGCTGCGCCAAACATGGTGCCGCAGATCAGCATCACCGCGCACAGCATTCCCCCAAACAGAAAAGCACTGCGCAGCGGGGCGCGGCGGTATTGCCGCAGGACCAACAAGAGAGGAAATTTCATGGTCTCGTCCCACCTTCCGGTCCCACCTGACCGTCCCGGATGTGCAGGATGCGGTCGCACCGGGCGGCGATCTCCGGCGCATGGGTCACGACCAGTGCCGTTTGGCGGTAGCGGTGGCAGAGGGTCTGCAGCAGGGTCAGCACCGCTTCGGCGTTGGCGCTGTCCAGGCTGCCGGTGGGTTCATCCGCCAGCAAAAGGTCCGGGTGCGCCAAAATGGCGCGGCCCACCGCCACCCGCTGCTGCTGCCCACCGGACAGGGTATCGGGGAAGGCGTCCAGCACATCTTCCAGCTGCAGGGACCGGACTACCTCGAAAAAGTCCGCAGGCAGGTCGCGGCCGGCTGCTTTGCCTTCCATCAAGCGGTACACAAGCAGATTCTCCCGCACGGTCAGCAGAGGGACCAGGTTGAAAAACTGGTAGATGAGGCCAATGTGCCGGCGCCGGAAATCCGTCAGCCACTTGTCGCTGCGCCCGGTCAGTTCGGTATCTCCGATCTGGATCTTGCCCGATGTGGGGCGGTCCAAGCCGCTGAGCAGATGGAGCAGCGTGGATTTGCCGGAGCCGGAGGCCCCCATCAACGCCACGATCTCGCCCCGTTCCAGCGTGAAGGAGACGTCTTTCAGGACGGTGTGTTGCCGGGCACCATCGGTGTAGTCCTTTACAAGATGTGCGATGGTGACAAACGGCACAGCAGTTCCTGCTTTCTTTGAATCTTGCAAACATGAGGTGTTCGCAGCAAATCTTTTGGCGTTCATAGTGTTCACAATAAAGCCCCTTATCTGGCGGCTTCCCTGTCCAAACTGCGGTACTGCAATACCTCGGACAGGTGGGCGGCGGTGATGGTCTCGCTGTGGGCCAGGTCGGCGATGGTACGTGCCACCCGCAAAATGCGGTCGTAGGCGCGGGCGCTGTAGCCCATCCGCTCAAAAGCGCCGCGCAAAAGCCGCTCGGCGGCGGCGTCCATCCGGCAGTACCGGCGCAGCAGGTTGCCCGGCAGGTCGGCGTTGCAGCGCACCCCCAGCCCGGCGTACCGCTCGGCCTGGACGCGCCGGGCCTCCGCCACGCGGGCGCGGATGTCGGCGGTGGGCTCGCCGCCCCGGTCAGAGGCAAGCGCGTCATATTCCACCGGCTGCACCCCGATGTGCAGGTCGATGCGGTCCAGCAGCGGCCCCGAAATGCGGTGCCGGTACTGCTCCACCATGGCGGGGGTGCAGGTGCAGGCGCGGGTGGGGTGGCCCAGGTAGCCGCACTTGCAGGGGTTCATGGCTGCCGCCAGCATAAACCGGCAGGGGAAGGCCGCGCTGCCGTGCACCCGGCTGACGGTGACCACCCGGTCCTCCAGCGGCTGGCGCAGGGCTTCCAGCGCCTCGCGGGAGAATTCCGGCAGCTCGTCCAGAAACAGCACGCCGTTGTGGGCCAGGCTGACCTCGCCGGGGCGGGGCACCGTGCCGCCGCCGGACAGCGCCGATGCGCTGGTGGTGTGGTGCGGGCTGCGGAAAGGCCGCGCTTTCAGCAGCCCGCCGCCCGGCAAAAGCCCGGCGACCGAATAGATGGCGGTGGTCTCCAGCGCCTCTTCATAGCTCATGGGCGGCAGGATGCCCGGCAGCCGCTTGGCCAGCATGCTCTTGCCGGTGCCCGGCGGGCCTACCAGCAGAATGTTGTGCCCGCCCGCGGCGGCCACTTCCAGCGCCCGGCGGGCTTCCTCCTGGCCGCGCACGTCGGCAAAATCGGGGCCGCGCCACTGGCCGTCGGCGTCGTAAACGGCGGGCAGGGTGGGGCAGAGCGACGCCGACCCGGTCAGGTGAGCGGCCACCTGGCGGGCGGTGCGGGCGGCGTAGACGGTCAGGCCCTCCACCGCGGCGGCCTCCTCGGCGTTCTCGGCGGGGACAAACAGCTCCTGCACGCCGCTGCGCGCCGCGGCCAGCGCCATGGGCAGCACGCCCGCCACCGGCCGCAGCGTGCCGTCCAGGCTCAGCTCGCCCACAAAGGCCTGCTGCGGGCCGGGCGCGGGCAGGGTGCCCTCGGCGGTCAGGATGCCCAAAAAGATGGGCAGGTCGTACACCGGTCCGGTCTTGCGCACATCGGCGGGGGACAGGTTGACGGTGATGCGGCTGGCGGGCCAGGGGTACTGCAAATTTTTAACGGCGCTGCGCACCCGCTCGCTGCTCTCTTTGACAGCGGAATCCGGCAGGCCCACAATGGCAAACTGCGGCAGCCCGCCGGAGGTATCCACCTCCACGCCCACCGCGTAGCCCTGCAGCCCGCTGACGCCAAAACTCATCACCCTGGCAAACATAGACACGTCCTCCTGTGCGGCGTGCAGACGCGCCGCTTTCTCGATCCGGCGGCCGTCCGTCCGGCCTGCCGGCATTTGTTTGACCCGGCGCACCTGCCCGGCCGCCGCGTCACTGAAGCCCCACCGCAAACACCGCCAGCGCCGCCAGCGGCAGCACGGTCCAGCCGATGTACCGGCTGGCCAGTTCCCACTCGGACGGTTCGGCAAGCTCGGCGTTGCGGATCTGAAAGCGCAGCCCCCAGCGGAACAGCTCGTCGGCAAACAAAATGGAAACCGCCGTTGCAATGCACAGGAGCACGCCGCAGAACCAGCCGGCCCAGCTGCCCTTGTGGGTCAGCGCGGGGCCGGTGGCCAGGTCGATCAGCGTGGCAGCCGAGGGCGCCATGCCGTCGATCTCGTTGCCGGCTGCGTCGGTCAGCACCCCGTCAAAGGAGATCGAAAGGCCAAGGTCCGCCAGGCTGCCGTCCGTGTTGTACAAAAAGACCGTGCCGCTGCCGCGCAGCATGCCGCCGCGGAAAAGCAGCTCCCCGTCCCGGCGCAGCTCCACGCCGGTCATGCCGTCGGCCGCACCGTCCGGCGGCAGGGCGGACGGGTCCTGCCGCACGGTGTAGGGGCCGTAGCTGCGGCTGCCGTACCGGAAGGTCACCGTGCCGTCCCCCTGCACGGCAAAGGCGGCCTGCTGCCCCCGGATGCTGCCTGCGTATACCGTGCCGCCGTTTTCCTGCCGGGGCAGCAGCAGGGCGTCCTGGTAGGCATAGCCCCTGCGGGAGAGGGTAACGGGGTACAGCACGCTGAACACCAGCACCATGGCGGCCAGCACAAGCAGGACGCCTTTCTGGTACCGGTCCAAACGCCGGAGTCTCTCCAAAACCGACACCGCCTTTCGGTCAAAGCGCATGGCATTGACGCTTTTTTCCATTCTACCACATTTCCGCAGGCGTGGAAATAGCGTGTTTTGCGCCCGCGGCGGCAGCGGCAGGGCGGGCGGGAAGATGCTATTCCGGTCCGTCACGGCGGGGCGGCGTCTGCCGCCTTTTGAGGGCCTTGCCCGGCAAAAAACGGCGAAACGCCCCGAATGTTGCCCTATGCAAACGGTTTGGCCCGCCGTTTTCGCCTTTTCGATTGACAACGCCCGCCAACCTTGGTATAGTTAATCTGTAACGGTGAATTTTACCAGAAAATTTCACTACTTGGAAAGCGAAGGTGTTACAAATGTATAAAGAAATGTACGAGCGGTGGCTTGCCGCCGATCTGGACGACGCCGACCTCAAGCCGGAACTGGAAAGCATCCGTGAGGACGACGCGGCCATCCAGGACCGCTTTGCGGTGGCGCTGAAGTTCGGCACCGCCGGCCTGCGCGGCGTCATCGGCGCCGGCACCAACCGCATGAACGTCTATGTGGTGCGCCAGGCCACACAGGGCCTTGCCAACTGGGTCAAGACCCAGGGCGGCAGCCAGACCGTCGCCATCAGCTACGACAGCCGCATCAAGAGCGACCTGTTCGCCCATACGGCCGCCGAGGTGCTGGCCGCCAACGGCATCCATGTCCGCATCTACAAGGCACTGATGCCGGTGCCTGCGCTTTCCTTTGCCACCCGCTACTACCAGTGCAACGCGGGCATCATGGTCACCGCCAGCCACAACCCCGCCAAGTACAACGGCTACAAGGCCTACGGCCCGGACGGCTGCCAGATGACCGACGAGGCTGCCGACATTGTCTACGCCGAGATCCAGAAAACCGATATTCTCACCGGCGCCAAGACCATGCCCTTTGCCGAGGGCATGGCCCAGGGCCTGATCGAGTATGTGGGCGACGACTGCATCCGCGCGCTGTACGACGCCATCGAGGCCCGCTCCATCCGGCCCGGCATCTGCAAGACCGCCGGCCTGAAGCTGGTCTACAGCCCGCTGAACGGCAGCGGCCTGGTTCCCGTGACCACCGTTCTGGGCGAGATCGGCATCAGCGACATCACCATCGTGCCGGAGCAGAAGGATCCGGACGGCAACTTCCCCACCTGCCCCTATCCCAACCCCGAAATTTTCGAGGCCCTCAAGCTGGGCCTGGAGCTGGCCGAAAAGGACGGCGCCGACCTGATGCTGGCCACCGACCCCGACGCCGACCGCGTGGGCATCGCCGTCAAGTGCAAGGACGGCAGCTACGAGCTGCTGACCGGCAACGAGGTGGGCGTGCTGCTGCTGGACTACATCTGCGCCGGCCGCATCGAGCAGGGCACCATGCCCAAGGATCCGGTCATGTGCAAGTCCATCGTCTCGACCCCGCTGGCCGATAAAGTCGCCGAGCATTACGGCGTCGAGTGCCGCAACGTGCTGACCGGCTTCAAGTGGATCGGCGACCAGATCGCCAAGCTGGAGGCCGCCGGCCAGGTGGACCGCTTTATCTTTGGCTTTGAGGAGAGCTACGGCTACCTGGCAGGGCCCTACGTCCGCGACAAGGACGCCATCATCGGCAGCATGCTGATCTGCGAGATGGCCGCCTACTACCGCAGCAAGGGCAGCTCCATCAAGGAGGAGCTGGACCGCATCTACGCCCAGTACGGCCGCTACCTGAACAAGGTGGACAGCTTTGAGTTCCCCGGCCTGTCCGGCATGGACAAGATGGCCGGCATCATGGCCGGCCTGCGCGCCGACCCGCCCAAGGAGTTCGCCGGCGACAAGGTCGTCAAGGTGGTGGACTACCAGAAGCCGGAGGAGACCGGCCTGCCCGCCGCCAACGTGCTGATCTACACGCTGGAAAGCGGCTCCACCGTGGTGGTGCGCCCCTCCGGCACCGAGCCCAAGATCAAGACCTACTTCACCACGCTGGGCAAGGACCTGGCCGAGGCCCAGGCCAAGAAGGATGCCCTGGCCGAGGCACTCAAGCCGATCCTGGCGTAAGGGAATCTCCCGCCGCCGCGGCGCATTATGCTTTTGGTTCAGCGGGGGCTGCAAGGTTTGCAGCCCCCGCTGTTTGTATGCAAAGAATTAACGATTAACATTAAAAAATTATTGACAAATGCGAATCATCCTGATACGATATCAGTGAGGTGAGGACCATGAAAATGCTGAAACCGTTGTTGAATGAAAGGTTTGTCCGGAAGGCCGCGTCCTTCCTGCAGGCTGCCTGCTGGCTGGCCATCTGCTTTTTTGCACTGGTCACAGTGCTGGCCTGCCTGGGGCGGCAGCAGTTTACGCTGGTGACAAGCACGGATGTGTACGAAGGGGCCATTTATGCGGAACGGGACCAGGGGTGGCTCTCTCATGGCTTTACCGTGACCGCCAGTGACAGTATCCGCGTTACAGCCAACAGCGATGACGGGGTCGATCTGGCCACGCACATCGGCCTTACGCTGATGTTTGCGGCGCAGGCGCTGACAGGGATGGCGGGGTACTGGCTTTTGAGCCGAGTGTTTGCCAATATCGCGCAGGGCAGGATTTTTGTCGAGCAAAACGCCCGCGGCCTGCTTGGCTACGGCCTGCTGCAAATCTATGCCGTGTTTCTCCTGCCGTTTGTAAAGCTGCTGATCTGCAATCTTGCCAATCTGGTTTCGGACAGTCAAATCGCGGCGTGGTCGGTTCAAATCGGGCCGGACAAGCTGTTCCCCAGCATTGCGTTTCTGGTGGCGGCGTACATCATCCATTACGGCATCACACTGCAGGATGAGGTGGACCACACGCTATGATCGTCATACGTCTGGACCGGGTCCTGGCGGACCGCAAAATGAAGCTGAACCAGCTGGCGGAGCTGGTGGGCATCTCCAACGTCAATCTTTCTTACCTGAAAACCGGCAAGGTGCGGGCGATCCGCTTCAGCACGCTGGACGCCATCTGCCATGTGCTGCACTGCCAGCCGGGGGATATCCTGGAGCATGTGGAGGACGAGCCGTCTGCGCCGGAGCAGGAATAAGGCTGTCCCACAACAGGCTGTCCCCGCTGCCAACGGGGCGGCCTGTTGCCTTTTTGGCGCAGCGTGTGCGGCAGACAGCTCATGCAAAATCTGCGTAAAATCGATGTAAAATAGAAATAATAGCGTTAGTTTTTATTGACAAATAATAATGCTATGGCTTATAATCTTAATCAGATAAGCGCTTGTCTATTTAATCGTTCCGATACTTGACTCGATATACGAAATACGCCTTCCCTTTGAAATGAAGCGCTGAATGACTTCGATTTCAAAGTAGTGGCTGGAAAGGGGCTTGACATGAAACAAAAGAAATGGTTTGCTGTGTTGGCCGCATTCGTGTTCGTGGCTGCTATCCCTGCGGCGGTTCATGCACAGTCCGCGGGCGAGCGGGAAACGTATGCTTCCCCAGAAAAGACACTGCTGGATTACGTGGATTTTTCGAATTTTTCGGACTACGAAGCGAAATTTGATGTAGGCACGGTAGAGCGTAAAACCGATTCGGGAGAAACGGAAACCTATGAGCAGGTCGCTTACCTGGGGGAAAAAGAAATCGAGGTCAACGGGGAAACGGTTGCGGTTGATCTCTGCGTGATTGAAAACCACCCGGTGGGATTTGCCGCTAACGCTGGCGGCTGTTCCGGTGGTAACCATACCAATAAGGTCTATGACGGGCCTACTGATGTAACGCGCGTCCATCGGGAGGCAGCGGCGCATCCCTGCAAATGCTTTGTGATTTACCGGAGGGACTGGCATTGCACGGCTTGCGGTTCTACAGGTACCGATGAGACTTCGCGTTCTGTCTGGTGCCCAAGCATCGACACCAACGAGGATCCGGGCCTGCCGCCGGAGGAGGGGCCCAGCGCTGGCTAAACTTGTCGCTGATTGTTGTTGAAGGAAAGAGGGTTCGCCAGGTCATCGCACGGAAACGGATACTTTTCCGGAAAAACTTGACTTTCCGCCGCGGGTCTGCTATACTGCTATGGCAATCGTTCACGAAGGCTGCTCCGTTCGCACAGGATGGCGGGCGCTGGTAGCCGAAATCCGGAGATTGTGATGAGCACATATATCAAGTATGGCTCCCGAAGTCATGATCGAGAAAGAGGTGAAAACCATGAAGCAGGGCATCCATCCCAAATACGTTGACTGCACCATCACCTGCGCCTGCGGCAACGTCATCCAGACCCGCTCCACCAAGCCGGAGATCCGTGTCGAAGTTTGCAGCAAGTGCCACCCGTTCTACACCGGCAAGCAGAAGCTGGTGGACACCGGCGGCCGTGTCGAGCGTTTCAAGCGCCGCTACAACCTGGGCAAGTGATTCGAATAACCAAAACGGCGGTGCCGCAGAACCTAAAGTCTGCTGCACCGCTTTTCGTCGTATGCCGGCCCCGCCGCCAAAAGGAGACGCCATGCCAGACTACCGCACCATCGAGGGGACCTCGGCCTATACCTACGAGGAAAAACGCAGCCGGTTTATCGCCACCGCCGCCTTTGCCGACACCGAGGACAAGGCCCTGGCGGTGCTGGAGCACATCCGCGCCGCCAACCGCACCGCCCGCCACAACGTCTATGCCTATGTGCTGCGCCAGGGCGGCCGCACCCGCTACTCGGACGACGGCGAACCCGCCAAGACCGCCGGCACCCCGGTGCTGGAGGCCATCGGCCACGCGGGGCTGTCCGACGTGATCGTGGTGGTCACCCGGTATTTCGGCGGCATCCTGCTGGGCACCGGCGGGCTGGTGCGGGCCTACACCGCGGCGGCGTCAGGGGCGCTGGCCGCCGCCCGCATCGTCACCATGCGGCAGGTGGTGCGCTGCCGGGTGCGCCTGCCCTACGCCCGGTTTGAGCAGGCCCAGCGGCTGGTGGCCGCCGCCGGCGGCCGGCTGGAGGACCCCGTCTACGACGACGCCGTGACCCTGTGCTGGAAAATGCCCGCCGGCACCGAGGCGCCGCTGTGCGCCGCGCTGGGCGAGCTGACCCGCGGGGATGCCCAGGTGCAGGTCTCCCCGCCGGAATACGCGGCGTTTTGACAGGAGATTTGCCGCCGGCCCGCCCCCAAAATGCCCCTGTCCGCCGCGGCGGAGAAAAAAATCAGAAAAAATTTAAAATTTTCACAAGCGTTTTTTGGATTTTTATCGTATTTATAAAATAGAGGCCCCAATACAGGCCTCCCAGGCTGCCGAAAAACAGGGCGCGGCGCCGCACTGCCGCCGCGCTGCAGGGAAGTTACAGCCGCCGCATCGCCGGGGAAGGAGAACGCATGAACACCATACGGGAACAGACCGAGACGCTCGAGCGCCTGACCCTCAGCCGCTATGCGGCCCTGAGCCAGGCAAGCCGGGGCCGCCGCCGGCCGGAGCCGCCCGACCCCATGCGGCCCTGTTACCAGCGGGACCGGGACCGCATCATCCACTGCAAGGCGTTCCGCCGGCTCAAGCAAAAGACCCAGGTCTTTCTCTCGCCGGAGGGCGACCATTACCGCACCCGGCTGACCCACACGCTGGAGGTGGCGCAGATCGCCCGCACCATTGCCCGCGCCCTGCGCCTCAACGAGGACCTGACCGAGGCCATCGCCCTGGGGCATGACCTGGGGCACACCCCCTTCGGCCATGCGGGCGAGCGCGCTCTGGATCAGCTGTGCCCCGGCGGCTTTGCCCATTACCGGCAGAGCCTGCGGGTGGTGGACGTGCTGGAAAAGGAGGGCAGGGGGCTGAACCTTTCGTGGGAGGTGCGCAACGGCATCGTCACCCACACAAAGGGGGCCTGGGCCCGCACCATGGAGGGCCGCACCGTGCGCATCGCCGACCACATCGCCTTCCTCAACCATGACATCGAGGACGCCGTCTCGGCCGGCGTGCTGGACGCCGCCGCCCTGCCCGGCGAGGCCACCCGCGTGCTGGGCGTCACCAAAAGCCAGCGCATCACCACCATGATCACCGACCTGGTGGCCCACAGCCCGCGGGATACCCTGCAGTTTTCGCCGGAGGTGGAGGGCGCCTACAACACCCTCAAGGACTTTATGTATGCCACCGTCTATGTGGACAAGGAGGCCAAGCGGGAGGAGAAAAAGGTGGACAAGCTGGTGGGCGCCCTGTACGAGCGCCTGTGCGCCGAGCCCGACCTGATGCCCAACTTTTATTTGCAGATCAGCTTCAACGAGGGGATCGACCGCGCCGTGGCCGACTACATCAGCGGCATGAGCGACGAGTTCGCCACCCACCTGTTCGAGGAGCTGTTCGTCCCCAAAAAATGGGCGGTGCTGTAAAATCTCCGCCGTCGGCGGCCGAAGGAGGTGCCCGCAATGATCCCCCATGAATACGTGCAGGAGGTCGTCCGCCGCAACGACATCGCCGACGTGGTCGGCCAGTATGTGCAGCTGCGGCGGCGGGGGCGCACCTGCACGGGGCTGTGCCCCTTCCACAACGAAAAGACGCCCTCCTTTGTGGTTTACCCCGAAACGCAGAGCTTTTACTGCTTTGGCTGCGGCGCCGGCGGGGACGTCATCACCTTCGTGCGCAAGATCTCCAACCTGGGCTATGTGGAGGCGGTCAAGCAGCTGGCCTCCCGCGCCGGCATGCCCCTGCCGGAGGAGGAAGACCAGGAAAGCCGCCGCCGCAGCCGCCTGCTGGAGATCAACCGCTGCGCCGCCCGCTATTTTTTCGAGCAGCTCAACGCCCCCACGCCGGAGGCGGGCGCCGCCCGCGGCTACTGGCGGCAGAAACGCGGCCTGTCCGACGCGGCCATCCGCCGGTTCGGGCTGGGTTACGCGCCGGACAGCTTTACCGGGCTTCTGCACTACCTCAAGCGCCGCGGATTTTCGGAGCCGGAGCTGGAGGAGTCCGGCCTGGTCAAGCGCAGCGCCAAGGGCAACCTGTACGATATCTTCCGCCACCGGGTCATGGTGCCCATCATCGACGTGCGGGGCAACATCATCGCTTTTGGCGGCCGCGTGCTGGACTACTCCAAGCCCAAGTACATCAACAGCCCCGAAACGATGGTCTACAAAAAGTCCCGCACGCTGTTCGCCCTCAACGTGGCCAAAAAGTCCCCCTCCAAGCGGTATATCCTGTGCGAGGGCTACATGGACGTTATCAGCATGCACGAGGCCGGCTTTGACACCGCCGTCTGTGCCTGCGGCACCGCCCTGACCGCCGAGCAGGTCAAGCTGCTGACCGAGTACGCCGACGAGGTGGTGCTGAGCTATGACTCGGACGAGGCCGGCCAAAAGGCCACCGAGCGCAGCCTGGGGCTGTTTGCCAGCACCAACCTGCGGGTCAAGGTGCTCTCCATCCCCGGCGCCAAAGACCCGGACGAGTACATCAAAAAATACGGCCGGGACCGGTTCGAGGCGCTGCTGGAAGGCACCGCCAACCCCACCGAGTTTGAGCTGAACAAGCTGCGCGGCCAGTTTGATTTGAAATCGGACGGCGGCCGGATGGAGTATCTCAACCGCGCGGTGGAGATCCTGGCGGGCAACCCCAACCCGGTGGCGCAGGACGTTTACGCCGGCCGCCTGGCCGAGGAGACCAACGTCAGCAAGACCGCGATCTTGAACCAGCTGAAGACGGCGCAGCGCACCGCCGGCCGCAAAGCCTACCGCAGGCAGCAGCGGGAGCTGGCGGGGCAGGGCATCGCCGGGACCATCCGGGTGCCCTACGACAAGGGCGGCGACGGGGCGCTGGGGGCGGCGTCCGCCGGCCGGCAGCTGGTGGCCGCCATGATCAAGGACCCCGACACCATCCCCTATATCCGGCAGCACCTGACGCCGGACGACCTGATCCTGCCGGAGATGCAGCAGGCTGCCAGGGCCATCTGGCAGCTGGCGGACGCCGGCCAGCCGGTCAACCTGACCAGCATCGGCCCGCTGGTGGACGAGGGCGTGCTGCCCCAGCTTTCGATGGTGCTGGCCCAGAACATTGACCTGACCCCCGCCCGGCGGGACATCGATATGTACCTGGAACGCATCCGCCAGGCCAGGCCCAAAAGCGCCCAGGCCGGCAAGACCAGCGATGACGAGTTCCGCCGCTTGTTCAATTCCATCCGGCAGGAAAAGACCGCCGGGGAAGAACCCGGCTAGACATCCCCCGGCTGCCTGCCGGCAGCTGGCGTGTCGGAGAACGACCGGGCCGCAGGCCCGGCTCTTAAGCCGGAGATTGTCTGCCGACGGAGACAGATTTTAACTTTTCGACGATCTGCGGCTGCCTGCCGGCAGCCTTTTGACAGAACCTGTTCAAGCGCGGCGCGCCGCCGCAAAGACCGCCCATCGGGCAAGAACATCCAAAGGAGAATGTACTTATGGCAGAAAAGAAAAATGCAGTCCGTGAACTGATCGAGAACGGCCGCCGCAACGGCAAGGTGACCGCCAGCGAGATCAACGACGCAATGGAGGACAGCTCCTTCGACGTGGACCAGATGGAAAAGCTGTACGAGTCTCTGGAGAGCCACGGCATTGAGGTCATCGACGACGAGCCTGCCGCCGACGCGGTGGAGGCCGCCCTGACCGAGAACAGTGCGGACGAGTTTGAGGACACCCTCTCGGCCGAGGGCGTCACCATCGATGACCCGGTCAAGGTCTACTTGAAAGAGATCGGCCGCGTGCCGCTGCTGACTCCCGACGAGGAGGTGCAGCTGGCTTTGGACATCAAGGAGGGCGGCCCCAAGGGCGAGCGCGCCAAGCAGCGCCTGTCGGAAGCCAACCTGCGCCTGGTGGTCTCCATCGCCAAGCGGTATGTGGGCCGCGGCATGCAGTTTTTGGACCTGATCCAGGAGGGCAACCTGGGCCTGATCAAGGCGGTGGAAAAGTTTGACCACACCAAGGGGTTCAAGTTCTCCACCTACGCCACCTGGTGGATCCGCCAGGCCATCACCCGCGCCATTGCCGACCAGGCCCGCACCATCCGCATCCCGGTGCATATGGTCGAGACCATCAACAAGGTCAAAAAGGTGTCCAGCCAGCTGCTGCACGAGAACGGCCACGAGCCTTCCGCCGAGGAGATCGCCGAACGGCTGGAGATGCCGGTGGACAAGGTGCGCGAGATCATGCGCGTGGCCCAGGAGCCGGTCAGCCTGGAGACCCCCATCGGCGAGGAGGAGGACAGCCACCTGGGCGACTTTATCCCCGACGATGAGGCCCCCGTCCCCGCCGAGGCCGCCAGCCAGACCCTGCTGAAAGAGCAGCTGGCCGAGGTGCTGAAAACCCTGACCCCCCGCGAGGAGAAGGTGCTGCGCCTGCGCTTTGGCCTGGAGGACGGCCGTCCCCGCACGCTGGAGGAAGTGGGCAAGGAGTTCAACGTCACCCGTGAGCGCATCCGCCAGATCGAGGCCAAGGCGCTGCGCAAGCTGCGCCACCCCAGCCGCAGCAAAAAGCTGCGCGACTTTTTGGACTGATCGGCGCGCCCGCGCCTGCGCTGCCGGGGAAGGGGACCCCGCGCCCCTGCCGCGCAGCCCGCGCCTGCGCATAGGATACAAGCCGACGGAGAAGGCTTCCGGGTATCTGCCAGCCCGGAGCCTTCTCTTTTTTTTGCGGGCGGCGGCAGATGAGCGCCCGCTGTCCGTCAGGACCCTACGCAGGGGTTTGCGGCGGCTTGTCATCCCCGGCGGTGGCCCTGTATTGTAGGGCGGACGTTCACGCCCACCGGGGGGGTTGCGCCAGCCCGGAAGGATATTGGCGGGACAAAGCGCCGCACCCCTCAGTCGGCTGACGCCGCCAGCTCCCCTTGCAGGGGAGCCTTCTGGGGCAGTTCCCCAAAAGCCTCCCCTGCAAGGGGAGGTGTCACCGAAGGTGACGGAGGGGTGCATTGCCACTTTGCCCCACAGGTATCCTGCAAACCCCGGCAGGGCCTTGCCCCGCATCCGTAGGGGACGATGCTGGCATCGTCCCGGGACCCTGCCACGCCGCAACCCCCGGGCGGCGGGCGAAAACGCCCGCCCTACATTGCGGCCGGGAACGGGCGGCGACAGATGAGTGCCCGCTGTCCGTCAGGCCCGCCGGCGGGCCGATGAAAATCATCGGCCCCTACGCAGGGGCTTGCGGCGGCTTGCTGTCCTCGGCTATGCCACCCGTATGCCCTGTATTGTAGGGCGGGCGTTCACGCCCGCCGGGGGGGGGGGCTTGCGCCAGCCCGGAAGGATATTGGCAGGGCAGAGCGCCGCACCCCTCCGTCTGCGCCTTGCGGCGCATCCACCTCCCCTTGCAGGGGAGGCTTTTGGGGGTCTGCCGTTTGAAAGGCTCCCCTGCAAGGGGCTGCGGAGTCGAGCGCCGCCGGCGGCGGAGAAAGCGAGACGGAGCAGGTGCAGCGGTCGCAGAATGCAAGCATGCTTCAGCATGCGCCGCGTGATGCGGGCACCGCAAACCGGTAATGGCGGCGAAGCCGCCTGAGGGGTGCATTGCCGGCTTGCGGCGGAGATATCCCACAAAGCCCGGCAGCAATCCTGCCCGCTACCACATCCGCCGGGATTTGTCAAGCCCGGCGGCCGGCGGGAGTGTTGCCAAAATGCCCATACCGCCCGGCAAAATCGGATTTGTCAAGCCCTGATTTTGGGCGGCGGCACAGCAATTTGACCAAAATCATCACACTTGGCCGGGCGTTCGATGCAAAATGGAAATTTCCGCCCGAATGCCGAAAAACCGCTTGACAATGCGGGTTGGATGGGGTATACTGGCCTAGTATCACAAAAATGGAATAGAGCGCCCTAAAGGCAGTTGGCTGTGCAAGCGAAGTCGAAAAGTTTGTGCAAAACGACGAAGATTTGGCCTGCCCTTCCGCTGGTTTGAAGCCGCTTTGACCAGTTTGGTGCAAAACTGAAACAAAACGGCTGCCCTGCGCGTTCCCGTGCGGATAAGCGCGGCGTGCGGCCGCGGCGTTTCAGCGGCGCCCCAGTCAATCTTGAGAATAGGAGTGGTTGCGTTTTATGGTAAAGGTCAGGCCCGTACAAAACGGCAGAACGACCCGAATGAGCTTCTCTCGGATCAACGAAGTCATCAATATGCCCAACCTGATCGAGATCCAGAAAAACTCGTACAACTGGTTCCTGGAGGAAGGCCTGCGCGAGGTGTTCCACGACATCGCCGCCATCGAGGACTACACCGGCAACCTGGTTCTGGAATTTATCGACTACCGCCTGGACAAGCACCCCAAATATACCATTAAGGAGTGCAAGGAGCGCGACGCCACCTATGCGGCCCCGCTGTACGTCACCGCCCGGCTGTTCAACAAGCAGACCGGCGAGGTGAAGGAGCAGGAGATCTTCATGGGCGATTTCCCGCTGATGACCGACTCCGGCACCTTTATCTCCAACGGCGCCGAGCGTGTCATTGTCAGCCAGCTGGTCCGTTCCCCCGGCGTTTACTACGCCTCCACCAAGGACCGCACCGGCAAGGACCTGTTCACCGCCACCATGAACCCCAACCGCGGCGCCTGGCTGGAGTACGAGACCGACTCCTCCGACGTGTACTATGTCCGCATCGACAAAAACCGCAAGCTGCCCGTCACGGTGCTGCTGCGCGCGCTGGGCCTGGGCACCGACGAGCAGATCCGCCAGTTCTTCGGCGACTCGGAGCCCAAGATCAACGCCACGCTGGAGAAGGACACCACCCACTCCACCGAGGAAGGCCTGCTGGAAGTCTACCGCAAGCTGCGCCCCGGCGAGCCCCCGACGGTGGAAAGCAGCCGCAGCCATTTGGACGCGCTGTTCTTTGACCCCCGCCGCTATGACCTGGCTCGCTTTGGCCGCTACAAGATGAACAACAAGCTGGCGCTGGCCCGCCGCATCACCGGCCTGCGCGCCGGCGAGGATGTGATCGCCCCGCTGACCGGCGAGCTGCTGATCGCAAACGGCGAGAAGATCGACCGCGCCAAGGCCGAGGAGATCGACGCCGCCGGCGTCACCCGCATCAAGGTGCTGATCGACCAGAAGATGGGGGACCCGGTGCCCTTCATCGTCATCTCCAACGGCTGTGTGGACGCCCAGCCCTTCTTCGGCTTCGACGTGGAGAAGGAGGCCGGCATCAACGAGCGCGCCAGCCTGGCCGGCATCCGCGAGATCCTGGACGCCACCTCCGACCCGGAGGAGCAGAAGGAGCTGCTGCGCAAAAACCGCGACAAGCTGATCAGCCGCACCGTCACGGTGGACGATATCTTCGCCTCGGTCAACTACATGCTGGGCCTGGACCACGGCGTGGGCACCACCGACGAGATCGACCACCTGGGCAACCGCCGCGTGCGCAGCGTGGGCGAGCTGCTGCAGAACCAGTTCCGCATCGGCTTCTCCCGCATGGAGCGCGTCATCCGCGAGCGCATGACCCTGCAGAACCAGGAAAGCAGCGAGATCACGCCCCAGAGCCTGGTCAACATCCGCCCCGTGGTGGCGGCCATCAAGGAGTTCATCGGCTCCAGCCCGCTGTCCCAGTTCATGGACCAGAACAACCCCCTGGCCGAGCTGACCCACAAGCGCCGCCTGTCCGCCCTGGGCCCCGGCGGCCTGTCCCGTGACCGCGCCGGTTTCGAGGTCCGCGACGTGCATTACACCCACTACGGCCGCCTGTGCCCCATCGAGACGCCGGAAGGCCCCAACATCGGCCTGATCTCCTACCTGGCTACCTTTGCCAAGATCAACAAGTACGGCTTTATCGAGGCCCCCTACCGCAAGGTGGACAAGGGCACCGGCCATGTCACCGACGAGGTGGTCTACATGACCGCCGACGTGGAGGACGAGTATATCGTCGCCCAGGCCAACGAGCCGCTGGACGAGAACAACTGCTTTGCCCGTCCCCGCGTTTCCGGCCGCCACCGCGACGATATCCAGGAGTTTGCCCGCGAGCAGGTGGACTTTATGGACGTTTCGCCCCGGATGATGGTCTCGGTGGCCACCGCGTCCATCCCCTTCCTGGAAAACGACGACTGCAACCGCGCGCTGATGGGTTCCAACATGCAGCGCCAGGCGGTGCCCCTGATGGTCACCCAGCAGCCCATCGTCGCCACCGGCATGGAGTACAAGGCCGCCACCGACTCCGGCGTCTGCATCCTGGCCGCCCGGCCGGGCACCGTCGAGTACGTGGACGCCGAGAAGATCGTCGTCCGCTGCGAGGACGGCTCCGCCGATACCTATGAGCTGATCAAGTTCATGCGCTCCAACCAGGGCACCTGCAACAACCAGCGGCCCATCGTCGCCGTGGGCGACACCGTCAAGGCCGGCGAGGTCATCGCCGACGGTCCCGCCACCAAGAACGGCGAGATCAGCCTGGGCAAAAACGCGCTGGTCGGCTTTATGACCTGGGAGGGCTACAACTACGAGGACGCCGTCCTGCTCAACGAGAAGCTGGTGCGCGAGGACGTCTACACCTCCATCCACATCGAGGAGTACGAGACCGAGGCCCGCGAGACCAAGCTGGGACCTGAGGAAATCACCCGCGACATCCCCAACGTGGGCGACGACGCGCTGAAGGACCTGGACGACCGCGGTATCATCCGCATCGGCGCTGAGGTCACCGCCGGCGACATCCTGGTGGGCAAGGTCACCCCCAAGGGCGAGACCGAGCTGACCTCTGAGGAGCGCCTGCTGCGCGCCATCTTCGGCGAGAAGGCCCGCGAAGTGCGCGACACCTCGCTGCGCGTGCCCCACGGCGCCTACGGCATCGTGGTGGACGTCAAGGTCTTTACCCCCGACAACAGCGACGAGCTGCAGCCCGGCGTGCGCGAGCAGGTCCGCGTCTACATCGCCCAGAAGCGCAAGATCAGCGTGGGCGACAAGATGGCCGGCCGCCACGGCAACAAGGGCGTTGTCTCCCGCATTCTGCCGCAGGAGGATATGCCCTTCCTGCCCGACGGCACCCCGCTGGACATCGTGCTGAACCCCCTGGGCGTGCCTTCCCGTATGAACATCGGTCAGGTGCTGGAAGTCAACCTGGGCTATGTGGCCAAGGCGCTGGGCTGGAAGGTCCAGACCCCCGTCTTTGACGGCGCCCACGAGAGCGACCTGCAGGACTGCTTCAACGAGGCCCGCGAAAAGTGGCACACCGACAACGCGCCGGAGTACCCCACCAAGCTGGACCGCCTGATGGGCGAGAAGGGCCACATCATCGATTTCAGCAAGATCGACCTGACCGACGACGGCAAGACCACCGTCTACGACGGCCGCACCGGCGAGAAGTTCCCCTCCAAGGTCACGGTCGGCTATATGTACTACCTCAAGCTGCATCACCTGGTGGACGACAAGATCCATGCCCGCTCCACCGGCCCCTACAGCCTGGTCACCCAGCAGCCGCTGGGCGGCAAGGCCCAGTTCGGCGGCCAGCGTTTCGGCGAGATGGAGGTCTGGGCGCTGGAAGCCTACGGCGCCGCCTACACCCTGCAGGAGATCCTGACCGTCAAGTCCGACGACGTGGTGGGCCGCGTCAAGACCTACGAGGCCATCGTCAAGGGCGAGGCCGTGCCCAAGCCCGGCATCCCGGAGAGCTTCCGCGTGCTGCTGAAAGAGCTGCAGAGCCTGGGCCTGGACATCATCGTTCAGGACCACGAGGGCAACGAGGTCGATATGCGGCAGGAGTTTGACGACGACGACACCGGCTTTGACGCCCGCGACATCCCCATGGGCGACGACGTTCTGGTGGAAAGCGAATTGCAGGACGATTACAGCGTGCATGACGCCGATGACGGCTTTGGCAGCGACCTGGACGACGAGGACATGGAGCCCGGCGCCGACGACCTGGCCAGCATCGAGGATCTGTTCGACGGCGAATGACCGCCGCACCACGCGTTAAGTCTTGAGTGAAATGAGAGGGTTCGCTGAATGGAAAATAAAGAGTTCGCTTCGATCAAGATCGGCCTTGCTTCCCCGGACCAGATCCGTGCCTGGAGCTATGGCGAGGTCAAGAAACCCGAAACCATCAACTACCGCACCCTGAAGCCGGAGCGCGACGGCCTGTTCTGCGAGCGCATTTTTGGACCTACCAAGGACTGGGAATGCCACTGCGGCAAGTACAAGCGCATCCGCTACAAGGGCAAGATCTGCGACAAGTGCGGCGTCGAGGTCACCCGCGCCAAGGTCCGGCGTGAGCGCATGGGCCACATCGAGCTGGCCGCGCCGGTGTCGCACATCTGGTATTTCAAGGGCATCCCCAGCCGCATCGGCCTGATGCTGGACATCAGCCCCCGCCAGCTGGACAAGGTGCTGTACTTTGCCAACTATATCGTCACCGACCCCGGCTTTACCCCGCTGGAAAAGAAGCAGCTGCTGACCGAGCGCGAGTACCGCGAGATGCGGGAAAAGTACGAGGATACCTTTGAGGCCGGCATGGGCGCCGAGGCCATCCAGAAGCTGCTGGCCGAGATCGACCTGGAAGCTTTGTCCAAAGAGCTGCACGAGGAGCTGGAAAATGCCTCCGGCCAGAAGCGGGTCCGCCTGCTCAAGCGGCTGGAGTGCGTGGACGCCTTCCGCCTGTCCGGCCAGCGGCCGGAGTGGATGATCCTGACTGTCATCCCCGTGATCCCGCCGGATATCCGCCCCATGGTCCAGCTGGACGGCGGCCGCTTTGCCACCAGCGACCTGAACGACCTGTACCGCCGCGTCATCAACCGCAACAACCGCCTCAAGCGGCTGCTGGAGCTGGGCGCGCCGGACATCATCGTCCGCAACGAAAAGCGGATGCTGCAGGAGGCCGTGGACGCCCTGATCGACAACGGCCGCCGCGGCCGCCCGGTCACCGGCCCCAACAACCGTGCCCTCAAGAGCCTGTCCGACATGCTCAAGGGCAAGCAGGGCCGCTTCCGCCAGAACCTGCTGGGCAAGCGCGTCGACTATTCCGGCCGTTCGGTCATCGTCGTCGGCCCCGAACTGAAAATGTACCAGTGCGGCCTGCCCAAGGAGATGGCGCTGGAGCTGTTCAAGCCCTTTGTCATGAAGGACCTGGTGGAAAAAGGCATCGCCAGCAACATCAAGTCCGCCCGCAAGATGGTCGAGCGCGTCCGTCCGGAGGTCTGGGACTCGCTGGAGACGGTCATCAAGGGCCACCCGGTGCTGCTCAACCGCGCGCCCACCCTGCACCGTCTGGGCATCCAGGCCTTTGAGCCGGTGCTGGTGGAGGGCCACGCCATCAAGCTTCACCCGCTGGTCTGCACCCCCTTCAACGCCGACTTCGACGGCGACCAGATGGCCGTCCATCTGCCGCTGTCCACCGAGGCCCAGCGCGAAGCCCGCATGCTGATGCTGGCCTCCGGCAACCTGCTCAAGCCCTCCGACGGCGAGCCGGTCACCGTGCCCACGCAGGACATGATCCTGGGCAGCTACTACCTGACCATGGTCAACCCCGACGACATGGGCCACGGCAAGGTCTTCCGCGACGAGGCCGAGGCCCTGATGGCCAACGCCGAGGGCTACGTCACGCTGCAGGCGCCCATCAAGGTGCGCCGCACCATGGTGTTCGACGGCAAGGAGGAGAGCGCCCTGGTGGATACCACCGTGGGCAACATCATCTTCAACACCCCCATCCCGCAGGACCTGGGCTATGTGGACCGCACCGACCCCGCCCACAAGTTCGACTACGAGATTGGCTTCCAGGTCACCAAGAAAAAGCTGCCGGACATCATCAGCCGCTGCCTGACCAAGCACGGCACCAAGACCACCGCCATCATGCTGGACGCCATCAAGGCGCAGGGCTACAAGTATTCGACTCTGTCGGCCATCACCGTGGCGGTGCCCGACGCCATCATCCCCGATGAAAAGCCGGACATTCTGGCCGCCGCCGACAAAAAGGTGGAAAAGGTCACCAAGCAGTACAACCGCGGCCTGATCTCGGACGACGAGCGTTACAAAAAGACCGTCGACATCTGGCTGGACGCCACCGAGCAGGTCTCCACCGCGCTGTCCACCAACCTGAAACAGCACCACCAGCGCAACCCCATCTATATGATGTCCGACTCCGGCGCCCGCGGCTCTATGGACCAGATCAAGCAGCTGGCCGGCATGCGCGGCCTGCTGGCCAACACCGCCGGCAAAACGCTGGAAATGCCCATCCGCGCCAACTACCGCGAAGGCCTGAACATTCTGGAATACTTCATCTCCAGCCGAGGCGCCCGCAAGGGCCTGACCGACACCGCGCTGCGTACCGCCGACTCCGGCTACCTGACCCGCCGCCTGGTGGACGTCAGCCAGGAGGTCATCATCCGCGAGGAGGACTGCCACGCCACTGAGGGCATCTGGGTCCGTGAGATCCGCGACGGCAACGCCTCCATCGAGAGCTTCAGCGAGCGCCTGATCGGCCGCTACGCCCTCAACGACGTGGTGGACCCCAAGACCGGCGAGCTGCTGGTCTCCAAGGACAAGATGATGGACATGTTCGACGCCGAGCGCATCGAGGCCGCCGGCATCACCGAGCTGCAGATCCGCAGCGTCATGACCTGCCGCGCCCACGTGGGCGTCTGCGCCCGCTGCTACGGCTCCAACATGTCCAACGGCGAGTGCGTCAAGGTGGGCGAGTCGGTCGGCATCATCGCCGCCCAGTCCATCGGTGAGCCGGGCACCCAGCTGACCATGCGTACCTTCCACTCCGGCGGCATCGCTTCCGCCGAAGATATCACCCAGGGTCTGCCCCGCGTCGAGGAGCTGTTCGAGAGCCGCCGTCCCAAGGCCATGGCAATCATGTCCGAGATCGCCGGCACCGTCCACATCGACGATACCAAAAAGACCCGCCATGTGGAAGTCTCCGGCGTGGACGACAACGGCGCCCCCGTCACCAAGAGCTACGTCATCCCCTTCGGCCAGCGCGTCAAGGTGCTGGAAGGCGACGTGCTGGAAAAGGGCGCCTCCATCACCGAGGGCCATGCCTACCCGCAGGACATCCTGGCCATCCTGGGCCGCGTCGCCACCCAGAACTACCTGATCAGCGAGGTCCAGAAGGTCTACCGCCTGCAGGGCGTGGAGATCAACGACAAGCACATCGAGGTCATCGTCCGCCAGATGATGCGCAAGGTGCGCATCGAGGACGCCGGCACCAGCGACTTTATCGTTGGCAGCGTGGTGGACCGCCGCGACGTCATGATCAAGAACGAGGAGCTGCAGGAGCGCATCGACGCCGGCGAGGACGGTGTCAAGCTGGTGCAGTCCAGCCAGGTGCTGCTGGGCATCACCAAGTCCAGCCTGGCCACCGACAGCTTCCTGTCCGCCGCCTCCTTCCAGGAGACCACCCGCGTGCTGACCGAAGCCGCCATCAAGGGCAAGGTCGACCCGCTCTCCGGCCTGAAGGAGAACGTCATCATCGGCAAACTGATCCCCGCAGGCACCGGCCTGCCGGAGGTGGAGTCCGAGCTGGAACAGGCCGAGGTCGAGCGCAACGCCGAGAACCTGGCCTACGACCAGGCGCTGTAACCCCCGCATAACACCCAGGCCCCGCCGCCCGCGCTGCCCACCGGCAGCCGGCCCGGCGGGGCCTTTCTGCGCGGAGCAGGGCTGCACCCGCCCCCGCGCATTGCCTTTTGGCGGCGGATGGTGTACAATGTTTCTTGCACCGCCGGGCCCGGCACCGTCAGCCCGGTGCTGCGGCCCTGAACTGCAGATACCGGGCGCGCCGGCCATCCGGTGCGCCCTGAATAACACAAAAAGGAGAGATACCCATGCCCGAAGCACTGAAAGAACGCTCCGAGATCCAGGAGCAGTACAAGTGGGACCTGACCCGCATGTACGCGGACGATGCCGCCTGGGAAAAGGCCCTGGACGCGTTTGACGTCCAGCTCCAGGCCCTGGCCGCCTATGCGGGCAAGCTGAACACCGCCGCCGGCCTGCGCGCCTGGTTTGACGCCCAGACCCGGGCCGAGCGCACCCTGTCTGACCTGTTCTGTTATGCCTCGCTGCGCCGCAGCGAGGACACCCGCGCCGAGGCTGCCCAGGTCATGTACGCCCGCGCCATGGCCAAGTATGTCCAGTACGGCGAGACTGCCGCCTTTGCCGAGCCGGAGATCCTGGCCCTGCCGGAGGAGACCCTCAAAGCCTTTTTGGAGGACAGCCAGCTGGCCCCCTACCGCTTTTTGATGGAGAACCTGCTGCGCCGCAAGCCACACACCCTCTCGGCTGCCGAGGAACAGCTGCTTGCCAGCTTTGGCGAGGTGATCTCTGCCCCCGGCGAGATCTCGGACAACCTGCAGGACGCCGACCTGGTCTTTGACCCGGTCACCGACAGCCAGGGCGGCCAGGTGGAGGTCACCGGCTCCAACTATATCCTGCTGCAGTCCTCCACCGACCGCACACTGCGCCAGAACGCGTTCCGCAGCTACTACAAGGGCTACCGCCAGCACATCAACACCTTTGCGGCCACCTACTCGGCCAACGTCAAGGCCGCCGCGGCCGAGGCCAGGGCCCGCCATTACGAGTCCTCCCGCGCCATGTCCATGGCGGGCGAGAACATCCCCGCCTCGGTCTACGACAATCTGGTCGCCACCGTCCGCAAGCATCTGCCCGCCATGTACCGCTATGTGGCGCTGCGCAAAAAGATCCTGGGCGTGGACGAGCTGCACTACTACGACGTCTACGCCCCGCTGATGCCCGACAGCGAGGCCCGCTACACCTACGAGCAGGCCCAGCAGATGGTGCTGGACGCCGTCGCCCCGCTGGGCGAGGATTATGTCGAACAGGTCAAAAAGGCTTTTGCCACCCGCTGGATCGACGTTTACCCCAACCGCGGCAAGAGCGGCGGCGCCTACTCCTCCGGCAGCTATGACTCCGACCCCTATATCCTGACCAACTTTACCGGCACGCTGGACAGCGTCTCCACCATCGCCCACGAGATGGGCCACTCGATGCACACCTGGCATTCCAACCACGCCCAGCCGCCGCAGTACGCCAACTACACGCTGTTCGTGGCCGAGGTGGCCTCCACCGTCAACGAGAACCTGATGATCGAGCAGCTGCTGAAGAAGGAGCAGGAGCCCCACGCCCGCCTGGCCCTGCTGAACCAGTACCTGGAAAACTTCAAGGGCACTGTCTACCGCCAGACCATGTTCGCCGAGTTCGAGCGCGAGGCCCACGCCATGGCCGAGCGGGGCGAGGCGCTGAACCCCGCCGCCCTCAACGCGCTGTACCGCGGGCTGATCGCCGACTACTTCGGACCCGACCTGGTCATGGACGACGAGGTGCAGTACGAGTGGGCGCGCATCCCGCATTTCTACCGCAACTTCTACGTCTACAAGTACGCCACCGGCTACTCCACCGCCGTGGCCCTCAGCGAGGGCATCCTGAACGAGGGCGAGCCCGCCGTCAAGCGGTACCGCGAGTTTTTGTCCATGGGCGGCAGCGCCTACCCGCTGGACGAGCTGCGCCACGCCGGCGTGGACCTGACCACCCCCGCCCCGGTGGACGCCGCGCTGAACAAGTTCGAGCGCATCCTGGACGACGCCGAGGCCACCCTGGCCCGGCTGTAAGCCAAAAGGCAGGGGAGCGCGCCCTGCCGCAAGTCCGCTGCACACGGCGGGCAGCCGAAACGCCGGCAGACGGCGGGGCTGCCCGCCGTTTTCCGCGCCTGGCGGACCGGGCGGCCCCGGCCTGCGGGACCGGCAAAGGCCGCGGCAAAAAATCTCTGTTTTGTACGATTTTTTCGCCATTTTTTTGTGAATACTCTTGACAGGGCCTGTCCAATCGATTACAATAAATCTTGCGTCGGTCTGGGTGTATTGCGCCAATTTCCGGCACAGTCCGCCCCGTTTTCCGATGTGAATACGAGAGAAAGGAGAAAAGAAATGCCTACTTTTAACCAGCTTGTTCGCAAAGGCCGCGAGGTCCTGGTCAAAAAGAGCACCGCGCCTGCCCTTCTGCGCAGCTACAACTCCCAGAAGAAGCAGTACACCACCCTGAACAGCCCCCAGAAGCGCGGCGTCTGCACCGCTGTCCGTACCATGACCCCCAAGAAGCCGAACTCTGCTCTGCGCAAAGTTGCCCGTGTCCGCCTCACGAATGGTATCGAGGTCACCTCTTACATTCCCGGTGTCGGCCATAACCTGCAGGAGCACAGCGTCGTCCTCATCCGCGGCGGCCGTGTCAAGGACCTGCCCGGTGTGCGTTATCACATCATCCGCGGCACCCTCGACACCCAGGGCGTTGCCAACCGCAACCAGGCCCGCAGCAAATACGGCGCAAAGCGTCCCAAGGCCGGTGCCAAGAAGTAAGGAAACATCTTTTCGCCATTAAGAAAGGATCAGCAATGATTCTTCTTGTGGCCTTACGGGAGTTTCTATACTTTCGAGTACCGATGATATCATTTTTGTGAAGGAGGGAAGAAAGATGCCCAGAAGAGGTAACATCGCCAAGCGCGAAGTTCTGGCTGATCCTATTTATAATTCCAAGATCGTCACCCGCCTGGTCAACTCGATCATGCTCGACGGCAAAAAGGGCGTCGCCCAGAAGATCGTTTACGATGCTTTTGACATCGTGAAGGAAAAGACCGGCAACGATCCTCTCGAAATGTTCGAGAAGGCCCTTGAGAACATCATGCCCAGCCTCGAAGTCAAGGCCCGCCGTGTGGGCGGCTCCACCTACCAGGTCCCCCTGGAGGTCAGCCCCGCCCGCCGCGAGACCCTCGGCCTGCGCTGGCTGACCCAGTACAGCCGCAGCCGCGGTGAAAAGACCATGTCCCAGCGCCTGGCCGCCGAGATCATTGACGCGACCAATAACACCGGCAACGCCGTGAAGAAGCGCGAGGATACCCACAAGATGGCCGAGGCCAACAAGGCTTTCGCGCACTATCGTTATTGATCCGTTTTTGACCTTAGGAGGTTTCAGCCATGGCAACGCCGAGAGACGTTTCTCTGCAAAAGACCAGAAATATCGGTATCATGGCTCACATCGACGCAGGCAAAACCACCACCACCGAGCGTATCCTGTACTACACCGGCATCAACCACAAGATCGGCGAAGTGCATGACGGTGCCGCTACGATGGACTGGATGGTGCAGGAGCAGGAGCGTGGTATCACCATCACCTCCGCCGCTACCACCTGCTACTGGAGCCATACCGAAACTCAGCATGACCCGGCCGCCTTCAAGGCGAACCGTCACCGCATCAACATCATCGACACCCCCGGCCACGTTGACTTCACCGTTGAGGTCGAGCGTTCGCTGCGCGTGCTGGACGGCTCTGTGACCGTCCTGGCCGCCAAGGGCGGCGTCGAGCCCCAGTCCGAGACGGTCTGGCGCCAGGCGGACAACTACCACGTCCCCCGCATGGTCTACGTCAACAAGATGGACACCATGGGCGCCGACTTCTTCCGCTGCGTGCAGATGCTGCACGACCGCCTGCATGCCAACGCCGTGCCCATCCAGCTGCCCATCGGCCAGGAGGATACCTTCAAAGGCATCATCGACCTGATCGACATGAAGGCTGACGTCTACTATGACGACATGGGCAACGACGTCCGCGTGGAGGAGATCCCGGAGGACATGAAGGCCCAGGCGCAGGAGTACCACGACAAGCTCATCGAGGCAGTCGCCGAGAACGACGAGGAGCTGATGATGAAGTACCTGGAAGGCGAGGAGCTGACCAAGGAAGAGATCAAGGCTGCCCTGCGTCGTGAGTGCATTGCCAACACTGTTGTGCCTGTTGTCTGCGGTTCTTCCTACCGCAACCGCGGCGTGCAGAAGCTGCTGGACGCCATCGTGGACTACATGCCGGCTCCCACCGACATCGAGGACATCAAGGGCACCAACCCTGAGACCGGCGAGGAGGAGACCCGTCCCTCGGACGACAACGCTCCCTTCTCCGCCCTGGCCTTCAAGATCGCCACCGACCCCTACGTCGGCAAGCTGTGCTTCTTCCGCGTTTATTCCGGCAAGATCGAGGCGGGCACCACCGTCTACAACTCGGTCAAGGATCAGAACGAGCGCATCGGCCGTATCCTGCAGATGCACGCCAACCACCGCAAGGACATCGACATCTGCTACGCCGGCGACATCGCCGCCGCTGTCGGCCTGAAGAACACCACCACCGGCGACACCCTGTGCGATCCCAACCACCCCATCATCCTGGAGAGCATGGAGTTCCCGGAGCCGGTCATCCGCGTGGCCATCGAGCCCAAGACCAAGGCCGGTTCCGAGAAGATGGGCATTGCCCTGGCCAAGCTGGCTGAGGAGGACCCCACCTTCCGTACCTGGACCGATGAGGAGACCGGCCAGACCATCATCGCCGGCATGGGTGAGCTCCACCTGGAGATCATCGTCGACCGTCTGCTGCGCGAGTTCAAGGTCGAGGCCAACGTCGGCGCGCCGCAGGTCGCCTACCGCGAGACCATCCGCAAGGAAGCCAACCAGGATACCAAGTACGCCCGTCAGTCCGGCGGCAAGGGCCAGTACGGTCACGTCAAGATCAAGATCGAGCCCAACACCGGCAAGGGTTACGAGTTCGTCAACGCTGTGGTTGGCGGCGCGATCCCCAAGGAGTATATCCCCGCTGTCGATCAGGGCATCCAGGGCGCGATGAAGTCCGGCGTTCTGGCCGGCTACCCGGTCGAGGACGTCAAGGTCACGCTGTGGGATGGTTCCTACCACGAGGTCGACTCCTCTGAAATGGCCTTCCAGATCGCCGGTTCCATGGCGTTCAAGGATGCCATGAAGAAGGCGGACCCCATCATCATGGAGCCCATCATGAAGGTCTCGGTCATCGTCCCCGACGAGTATATGGGCGACGTCATCGGCGACCTGAACAGCCGCCGCGGCCAGATCCAGGGCATGGAAGCCATGCCCGGCACCCAGCGCATCAACGCGATGGTCCCCCTGTCCGAGATGTTCGGCTACGCCACCGACCTGCGTTCCAAGACCCAGGGCCGCGGCCAGTATTCCATGGAGCCTGCCGAGTACCAGCCGGTTCCCAAGAACATCGCCGACAAGATCATCACCGATCGCTCCAAGGCGTAAACCGGCACAAAAGTTGCGATTATGCTTGATTTTTGTGCCCGAATCTAGTATGATAGCCTTAAACGAGGCTTCAAAACCCGTCTGAATCAAAGGAGGATAATTCCAATGGCTGAAAAGGCAAAATTTGACCGCTCGCTCGAGCACGTCAACATTGGCACCATCGGTCACGTCGACCATGGCAAGACCACTCTGACCGCTGCGATCACCAAGGTCCTCGCGCTGAAGGGCGACGCGGACTTCATGGATTACTCCAGCATCGACAAGGCCCCCGAAGAGAAGGCCCGCGGCATCACGATCAACACCGCGCACGTCGAGTACCACACCGCCACCCGTCACTACGCCCACGTTGACTGCCCGGGCCATGCTGACTACATCAAGAACATGATCACCGGTGCTGCTCAGATGGACGGCGCTATCCTGGTCGTCGCTGCCACCGATGGTCCCATGCCCCAGACCCGCGAGCACATCCTGCTGGCCCGTCAGGTCGGCGTGCCCAAGATCGTTGTCTTCATGAACAAGTGCGACATGGTCGACGACGACGAGCTGCTGGATCTGGTCGAGATGGAGATCCGCGAGCTGCTGAGCAGCCAGGACTTCGACGGCGACAACGCCCCGATCATCCGTGGTTCCGCTCTGAAGGCTCTGGAGAGCACCTCCACCGATCCCGACGCTCCTGAGTACAAGTGCATTTGGGAGCTGATGGACGCTGTTGACAGCTACATCCCCACCCCGGACCGTGCTGCTGACAAGCCCTTCCTGATGCCCGTTGAGGACGTTATGACCATTTCCGGCCGCGGCACCGTCGCTACCGGCCGTGTCGAGCGCGGCACTGCCCATGTCGGCGACCAGATGGAGATCGTCGGCCTGAAGGAAGAGAAGTTGACCACCACCATCACCGGTCTGGAGATGTTCCGCAAGAGCCTGGACTTCGCTCAGGCTGGCGACAACATCGGCGCCCTGCTGCGTGGTATCGACCGTGACCAGATCGAGCGCGGCCAGGTCATCGCTGTTCCCGGTTCCGTTCATCCCCACACCACCTTCGACGGCCATGTCTACGTCCTGAAGAAGGAAGAGGGCGGCCGTCACACCCCGTTCTTCAACAACTATCGTCCTCAGTTCTACTTCCGCACCACCGACGTTACCGGCATCATCACCCTGCCTGAGGGCACCGAGATGTGCATGCCCGGCGACAACGTCGATATGCATGTCGAGCTGATCACTCCGGTTGCCATGGAAGAGGGCATGCGCTTCGCTATCCGCGAGGGCGGCCACACCGTCGGTTCCGGCGTTGTTTCCAAGATCGAGAAGTAATTTCTGCTGATCGCGGGATCTGCTGAATAAGCCGAAAGGCCCCCTGCCGCAAGGCAGGGGGCCTTTTTGTGTGCGCCGCGTAAAATTTCTGTCAACCGCCCCGCCGCCATGGACAGCCGCGGCCGGTTCTGCTACACTGGTAGTGGAAATGACCGCGCCGCCATGCCGCATCCTTGACGCGGCGCCGGATCGACCGGAAGCAACAGGGGAGGGGGACCCACCATGTCCACCGTCATTCTTTATGGCAGCCGCTACGGCACATCCCGGCGGTACGCCCAGGCGCTGGCCGAACGCACCGGACTGCCCTGCTATCCCGCCGACCAGGCGGCCAGGGCCGAGGGCTGCGCCGAGCTTGTCTATGTGGGCGGGCTGTACGCCGGGGGCATCTGCGGGCTGGGCAGGGCGCTGCGCGCGCTGGTCCCTGACCCGGCCCGCCGCTACCTGATCGTCACGGTGGGGCTGGCAGACCCCCATGATGCGGAAAACATCCGCAACATCCGCACCGCCCTGCAGGCCCGCCTGCCCAAGCCGGTGCTGGACAATGCCCGGCTGTTCCACCTGCGGGGCGGCATAGATTACAGCCGGCTGAACTTTGCCCACAGGACGATGATGCGCCTGCTGTACGCCGCAGCCAAAAATCAGCCGCCGGAACAGCAGAACGCCGAGACCCGCGCCATGATCGAGACTTACGGCAAAGCGGTGGACTTTGTGGACCTGGCAACGCTGGAACCCATCGTGCAGGCGCTGGCAGGGCAGGGGAGCGAAAACTCGCAGGACTGACACTGCGGCGGCGCTGCGCCCCGGTGCGGCACTGTGCCCTCCCGGACGGCCCGCGCCGTGCCCGCTGCCGCTTGGCCGCCCGCGCCGCCCTGTGCAGATATGGTGAAAGGGCATACCTCCCGCCATAACCAAACGCAAACCAAACAGCAAGGCCCCGGCCGACACCGCAAAGCGGGTCGGCCGGGGCCTTCTCTATGGTTTTGGTTTTACGTTGGCGCCGATTCGGTCAGCAGACAGCCGTTTTGCACGGCAGGCAGGCCAGCCGGCAGCTCCCGCCCGATGCGGACGGGCCGGCGGCGTTTTTACTTCATCAGCTCGCAGACCATCTGGGCGTAGGCGACGGGGTCCTCCAGCGGCAGGCCCTCGATCAGCAGGGCCTGGTCGTACAGCAGCTCGGCGTACTTGCTCACCTTGTCGCTGTCGCCGGCGGCCTTGGCGGCTTTCAGTGCCTCAAACACCGGATGGCCGGGGTTCAGCTCCAGCACCTTGGTGCTCTCCATGCCCTCAGCGTTGGGCATCCGGCGCAGCACCTTCTCCATCTCCATGGACAGGCCGCCCTCGCTGGACAGCGAGACCGGGTGGTCTTTCAGCGTCGGATTGACCTTGACGTCCTTGACCTTGCCCTTCAGCGCCGTCTTGATGTCCTCAAACAGGTCCTTGTTCTCCTCGGCGGCGGTCTCGGCGGCCTTCTTTTCCTCCTCGGTCTCCAGGCCCAGGTCGCCGGAGTTGATGTTCTTGAACTCCTTCTCCTTGTAGTCGTGCATCATCTGCAGGCAGAACTCGTCCACATCCTCCGGGCAGAGCAGCAGATCATAGCCCTTGCCCTGCACCAGCTGGGCGTTGGGCAGCTTGGCCAGGCGCTCGGTCTCGTCGCCGGCGGCAAAGTAGATGCACTTCTGGTCCTCCGGCATCTTCTCCACATACTCGTCCAGCGTGACGTATTTCTGCTCCTTGGCGGACCAGAACAGCAGCAGGTCGGCCAGCAGGTCCTTGTGCATGCCGTAGTCGCCGTAGATGCCAAACTTGATCTGGCGGCCAAACGCCTTCCAGAAGGTCTCGTACTTGTCGCGGTCGTTGACCAGCATGGCGTGCAGCTCGTTCTTGATCTTCTTCTCCAGCGAGTTGCGGATCAGCCGCAGCTGGCTGTCCTTCTGTAAAGTCTCGCGGCTGATGTTCAGGCTCAGGTCCTCGCTGTCCACCACGCCCTTGATAAAGCTGAAGTAGTCGGGCAGCAGGTCGGCGCACTTGTCCATGATCATCACGCCGGAAGCGTACAGCGCCAGGCCCTTCTCGTACTCCTTGGTGTAGTAGTCGTAGGGGGTGCGGCCGGGCACGAACAGCAGCGCGGTGTAGGTGGCGGTGCCCTCGGTGCGGCTGGTGATGACCCGCAGCGGGTCGGTGTAGTCGTTGAAGCGGTTCTTGTAGAAGTCGTTGTAGTCCTTCTCGGTCACGTCCTTTTTGTCCCGCTTCCAGATGGGCACCATGCTGTTGACGGTCTCCAGCTCGGTGTAGCTCTCGTATTCCGGCTTGTAGTCCTCGCCGGCGTCCTCCGGCTTGGGCTTCTGGCGGCTCTTCTGGCGGTACATGGTGATGGGGTAGCGGATGTAGTCGCTGTACTTTTTGATCAGATCCACCAGCGTGTACTCTTCCAGGTACTGGCTGTAGTTGTCGTTTTCGGTGTCCTCTTTCAGCACCATGATGATGTCGGTGCCCGGCTCGCCCTTCTCGGCCTCGGTCAGGGTGTAGCCTTCCACGCCGCTGGACTCCCACTTCCAGGCCTCGTCGCTGCCCTGGGCGCGGGAGATGACCGTGACCTTGCTGGCCACCATAAAGGCGGAGTAGAACCCGACGCCGAACTGACCGATGATGTCAATGTTCTCGTTCTGGTTCTCGGCCTTGAAGTCCATGCTGCCGGACCGGGCGATGGTGCCCAGATTCTTCTCCAGCTCCTCCCTGGTCATGCCGATGCCGTTGTCGCTGACGGTCAGGGTGCGGCTGTCCCTGTCGGGGGCGATGTGGATGTGCAGGTCCTCCTTGCGGATGCCCACCGAGGTGTCGGTCAGGCTTTTGAAATAGAGCTTGTCGCAGGCGTCCGAGGCGTTGGAGATCAGCTCCCGCAGGAAGATCTCGCGGTTGGTGTAGATGGAATTGATCATCAGGTCCAAAAGCTTTTTGCTCTCGGCCTTAAACTGACGCATAGCCATGTGGATAACCCTTCTTTGTATGATAGTGTATGGATTTGACGTTGAGTTAGCACTCTAACGCTCAAAGTGCTAAAGCTATTCTAGCACTCTCTGCTTCAAAGTGCAAGCCCCTTTGCCGGGCCGGGGCAAAAGATTCACAATTTGTTCAAAACACAGGGGCGGACCCCCTTTTCAAACGGGGCGGTTTGCGGTATGCTGGGTGTATACGATCTTGCGCCGCGCCGCCGTGCCCCGACGGCGGGCGAGGCGCGGCGGGGAAAGAAGGATGTGAGCCAAAATGTCAATCTATGGCGACCGGGCCGAACAGGCCTTTTATTCCGGCTGCAACTGCAGCCAGTCGGCGGTGCTGCCCTTTGCGGAGGAGATCGGCATGACGCGGGAACAGGTGCTCAAACTGGTGGGCGGCCTGGGCGGCGGCGTCGGCCGCATGCGGGAGGTCTGCGGCGCCTTTACCGGCGTCACACTGGTGCTGGGGGCGCTGTACGGCTTCACCGACCCCAAGGACAAAAGCGCCTTTTATGCCGAGGTGCAGGCCCTGGCCAGGGAGTTCTGCGCCCGCAACGGCAAGGGCACGCTGATCTGCCGGGAGCTGCTGGGGCTGGAAAAGGCGGAAGGCACCCCGGTGGCGGAGGAGCGCACCGCCGAATACTACCAGAAACGCCCCTGCCCCATGCTGGTGCGGGTGGCGGCGGACGTTATGGCCGAGTACATGGCCGCCCACCCGCTGCCCCAGGCCGTCCCGCCGGCACAGGAGCCCGCCGCCCGCTGACGCCCCGCGGGGAAACGCCGGTATACCAAAAGCAAATCTTTTTTGAAAGGAATCTTTTGCCATGCAGTTGATCACACAAACTTTGCCCGGCGGCGCGGTGCTGACCGGCTGGGTGCGCGCCCCCATCGACTCCTGCCCGGCCTTTGACCGCCGCCCCGCCGTGCTGATCCTGCCCGGCGGCGGCTACGAGTATTGCAGCCAGCGGGAGAGCGAACCGGCGGCCGTGCAGTTTTTGGCCGCCGGCTACCAGGCCTTTGTGCTGGAATATTCCACCGCGGAGCACGCCGCCAACTGGCAGCCGATGATCGACGCCGCCCGCGCCATCGTCTGGATGCGCAGCCATGCCGGCGCGCTGGGCCTGCTGCCGGACAAGATCGCGGTGTGCGGCTTTTCGGCGGGCGGGCATCTGGCGGCCGGCACGGCCATCCTGTGGGACGCCGGCCCGGTGCAGGCCGCCCTGGGCGCGGATGCGGGCCAAAACCGCCCCGACGCCGTGGTGCTGAGCTACCCGGTCGTCACGTCGGGGCCTTACGGCCACCAGGGCAGCTTTGACTGCATTGCGGGCGGGGATGCCGCCCTGCGCCGGCAGTTCAGCCTGGAAAACCAGGTCCGACCCGGCCTGCCGCCGTTTTTTATCTGGCATACCGTGACCGACGGCACCGTGCCGGTGGAAAACTCGATGCTGCTGGCCGCCGCCCTGCGGGAAAACCAGGTGCCCTTTGAACTGCACCTGATGGCCGACGGCCGCCACGGCATGAGCCTGTGCACCGCCGAAGTCCACGACCCCCACCCCCACAACGCCCATTGGTTTGCCCTCTGCCGCGAATGGCTGGACGATGTGTTCGGCTACCGCGCCGGGGCGGACGGTGACCCGGACCAGCCCTTTTTCCGCCATGGCGGAGCAAAGGGCTGACTGTGCCTGCGCCGGCAGCCCGGCAGGGAGGTTTTGCGATTGAAACCGACAGAACAGCTGCAGCTTTTTATCCCCAAGCCGGAGGATCTCTGGTTCCGCCAAAAGATGGAAGCGGACCCGGACACAATGTCCTATAATGCCGGCTGGGATGTGGACTTTCCCGGCTACCATCGGGACACCGGCTGTGTGGATTTTCCGCAAAGCAGCTGGGCGGCATGGCACGCCGCCTGGGTGGGGCGGGAGCCGGTGCGGTTCTATGCCTATATCCAGCGCAGTTCGGACGGCGCGTGGCTGGGGGAAGTCAACTTCCACCGCACGCCGGAAAAGGACTGGTGGGATATGGGCATCCTGCTTTATGCCCCCTGCCGGGGAAGGGGATACGCCAAACCTGCCCTGCGGCTGCTGCTGGACCACGCCTTCCGGGACTGCGGTGTCACCCGCCTCCACAACGATTTTGAGCCCGCCCGGAAAGCCGCCTGGAAGCTCCACCGGGATGCGGCGGGCTTTTGCGGCGGCGTTGACAAAGACGGCCTGCTGCAGCTGATGCTGACGCGGGAAGAGTACCTGGCCCGGCACCCCTAAACCGGGCGGAAAACCACATTTTTATTTAAGGAGCACCCACCCATGAAAATCTGCTTCTACGCCCTGCGCCCCTTTGACGAGCTGGCCTACTGCCGGCAGTTCAGCGCGCAGTACGGCATCGACTTTACCTGGACGGCGGACTACCCCACGCCGGAAAACGTCAGCCTGGCGGAAGGCTGCGACGCCGTCTGCATGACGCCCTGCGACATGGGCGCCGCCATGGTGGACCGCTTTGCGGCGCTGGGGGTCCAATACCTGCTCTGCCGCTCCATCGGCTACGACCATGTGGACCGCGCCCGCGCCAAGGCCCATGGCATGCGGGTGGCCAACGTGGGCTACACCCCCAACGGCGTGGCCAACTACGCCATCATGCTGATGCTGATGGCCACCCGCCGCATGGGGCATATCCTCAAGCGGGCGGAGGTGCAGGATTATTCCCTCAAGGGAAAGATGGGGAAAGACCTGTCCGCCTGCACGGTGGGCGTCATCGGCGCGGGCAGGATCGGCCGCACCGTGCTCAAACACTTGTCCGGCTTTGGCTGTAAGCTGCTGGCCTACGACGTGTACCAAAACCCGGAGGCCGCCGCCCTGGCCGAGTTCGTCCCGCTGGAGGAGCTTTACGCCCGCAGCGACGTCATCACGCTGCACACCAACGCCACCGCCGAAAACCACCACCTGCTGGACGCCGCCGCCTTTGCCAAAATGCGGGACGGCGTGGTCATCGTCAACACCGCCCGCGGCAGCCTGATCGACCCCGACGCACTGATCGATGCCATCGAGAGCGGCAGGGTGGGGGCGGCCGCGCTGGATGTGCTGGAAAACGAAAACGGCCTGTACTACTACAACCACGCCGGCGACGTGCTGCAAAACCGGGAGCTGGCGCTGCTGCGCAGCTTCCCCAATGTGATCGTCAGCCCGCACACCGCCTTTTACACCGACGAGGATGTGGCCAGCATGGTGCAGGGAGCCTTTGAGGCGCTGCGCTGCTTTGCGGCCGGCATCCCCACCGATCACGAGGTCAGCCTGCCGTGAGCCGCCCGACGCCGACCCCCGGCCGCTTTGCCGAGGAAGCCGACCTGGCCGCGCTGCCCCGCGTCGGGCTGGACGACCCGTTCCCCTTTGTCTGCGCCGGCTGCGGCGATTGCTGCCGCGCCCGGCGGGACATTGTGCTGTCCGGGCTGGACCTGTACCGGCTGGCCCGGCGGCTGCGCCTGCCGCCCGCCCTGGTGGCCGAGGCGTTCTGCCGCGAGACCGCCGGCCTGCTGCCGGGGCTTTGCCTCAAGCCCTCCCGCCGCACCGGAAACTGCCCCTTTTTTGAGGCGAACGCCTGCACCGTCCACGAGGCCCGGCCGCTGGCCTGCGCCCTCTACCCGCTGGGCCAGGCCATCGACCTGGACACCGGCCTGACCGAGTATTACCTCCAGCCGCCGCTGTGCGGGGCCAGGGCAGGGGAGCGGGACGGCGTGCGGACGCTGCGCACCTGCCTGGAGGAGTCCGGCGTGCTGGAACGGGCGGGGGCGGACGCTTTCTGGGCGCGCAGCTGCGCCCGGCTGGCCGGCCGCCTGGCCGCTTTGCAGGGCAGCCCCCGGCTGCCGGCCGTCCGCCGCCGGGTGCTGCGGGCGCTGTATTACGACTACGATTTCCGGGACGACTTCGCGCCCCAGCTGCGCCAGAACCTGGCCCGGCTGGACGCCCTGCTGGACCGCCTGCCGGGCTGAGATGTCCGGCGGCGCCCGACCGGCTCTGCGCCGGAGAATGTGCATCCTGTGCGGGCGGCCGGCCGATGCGGGACGGATTTCTGACCAATCTGCTCACTTTTGTTCAAACGGCGGCCGGAAATTATAGAAAATAACAAAAAGATAACAAAACGGACTTGACAACATTGAAATCTCTGGTATTATAGGACTCGGTAAATTATCTAAATAAATTTAGGTAATTCAAAATTCTGAATGTTTTCAAAAAAGTACCGTTAAAGGAGCGTATCACAATGGATTTCGAGACTTTGAAGCAGGTTATCGTCGACACCCTCAGCTGCGACGAGGACAAGGTCACCATGGAGGCCACCCTGGCCGAGGATCTGGGCGCCGACAGCCTGGACGCCGTTGAGCTGAACATGGCCATCGAGGAGTCCTGCGGCGTTGCCATCCCCGACGAGGAGCTGGGCAACATGAAGACCGTCGGCGACATCTTCAACTACCTGCAGGCTCACGCTGAATAAGTTCCCGCACCGCTGGCCCGCCTTTTCTTTGGCGGGCCTTTGGTTGCAAAAGGGGCGTGTCGTTTTGCGGCGCCCGGCGGTGAGTGCCCGCCGCGGCTGCCGTGCGCTGCGCCCGGCCAGACCTGAAAAGCAAAAGCGAGGTATTTGGATATGCCAAACGTATTGGATATGCTGGGCGGCGTGGGCCGCGCCGGTGCGCTGGCCCGAAAGGCCGCGCCGGAATCCGGCGAGCTGACCCCCATCTGGCAGCCGCCGGTGTTCGTCACCTGCCCCGGCTGCGAACGCCGCGCCACCCGCCGCGCCTGGGCCGAGAGCATGTACGTCTGCCCCAACTGCGGCAAGTATCAGCCCATCGGCGGCTATTACCGCCTGTCGCTGATTTTGGACCACGGCACCTTCCGCGAGCTGGACGAAAAGCTGGAGGGCAACGACCCGCTGGATTTCCCCGGTTATAAAGAAAAGCTGGCCAAGCAGACCCGCAAGACCGGCCTGTCGGACGCGGCCATCGCGGCCACCGGCAAGATCGAGGGGATGCCGGTGGTGGCGGTCGTGATGGACAGCCATTTCTTTATGGGCAGCATGGGCACCGCGGTGGGCGAAAAGGTCACCCGCGCCATCGAGTACGCCTCCAGCAAAAAGCTGCCGCTGATCATCTTTTCGGCCAGCGGCGGCGCCCGTATGCAGGAGGGCATCCTCAGCCTGATGCAGATGGCCAAGACCAGCGCCGCCATCCAGGAGTTTTCCGCCAAGGGCGGGCTGTACATCAGCTACCTGACCCACCCCACCACCGGCGGCGTCACCGCCAGCTTTGCCAGCCTGGGCGACATCATGCTGGCCGAGCCCGGCGCGCTGATCGGCTTTGCCGGCCCCCGCGTCATTGAGCAGACCATCGGCGAAAAACTGCCGGCCGGTTTCCAGCGCAGCGAGTTCCAGGAGGAACACGGCTTTGTGGACGCCATTGTGCCCCGCAGCGAAATGAAAGCTACCCTGGCGCAGATTTTGCGCCTGCACACCAAAGGAGGACGCCGCGGATGATCAAGGACGTTCTGCGCAGGATCGACGAGATCGACAAGGAACTGAAAAGCCTGGAGGGCGACCGCTCCGCGGTGGCAAAGCAGCGCCGCAAACAGCTGGAGCAGGGCCGCGCCGAGCTGCTGGAAGGCTGCGGCGACCTGACCGCCTCGGACAAGGTGTTCCTGGCCCGGCATCCCCACCGCCCGAAAATCGACGAGTACATCGGCGCGCTGTTTACCGATTTCTTTGTCCAGCGCGGCGACCGCCAGTGCAAGGAGGACCCCAGCATCCTGGGCGGCATCGCGCTGTACAAGGGCAGGCCGGTCACCGTCATCGGCCACCGCAAGGGCAATACCCTTGAGGAAAACATGAAATACAACTTCGGTATGCCCGGCCCCGAAGGCTACCGCAAGGCGCTGCGCCTGATGAAGCAGGCCGAAAAGTTCGGCCGGCCCGTCATCACCTTTATCGACACCCCCGGCGCCTACCCCGGCAAGGAAGCCGAGGAGCGGGGCCAGGGCGAGGCCATCGCCCGCAACCTGGCCGAGATGAGCGCCCTGACCGTGCCGGTCGTCGCCGTTGTCACCGGCGAGGGCAGCAGCGGCGGTGCGCTGGCGCTGGGCGTTGCCAACCGGGTGCTGATGCTGGAAAACGCCATTTACAGCGTGCTCAGCCCCGAAGGCTTTGCCAGCATTCTGTGGAAGGATTCCAGCCGGCACGAGGAAGCCTGCGACGTGATGAAGCTGACCGCCCAGGACCTTTTGAACTACAAGGTCATCGACGAGATCGTGCCGGAGCCGCGGGGCGGCGCCCAGCTGGACCACAAGGCGCTGTTTGACGCGCTGGATGCCATCCTGGACCGGAACCTGAACCAGCTTTCCCGCATGGGGGGCAATGCGCTGGCCGGCGCCCGCTACAAAAAGTTCCGCCAGATGGGCACGGTGTAAGAGCGGCGGAAACAACTGGATCTTATGCGGCGCGCAGACGCGCCGTTTCGATATTCTCTTTCAGAGTTGGCAGCGCGGCCTACCCGCCTGCCGGGGAGGTTGCATGACAGGACTGAAAATGATCAGCATCGGCCGGGCGCTGCCCGGCCGGTGCGTGACGAACGATGATCTGAGCAAGATCGTGGAGACCAGCGACGCCTGGATCTCGGAGCGCACCGGTATCCGCCGGCGCTATTACTGCGGCGAGGGCGAAAGCACCAACACCCTGATCGTCTCGGCGGCCCGCCAGGCCGTCGCCAACGCCGGCCTTACGCCGGAGGACATCGACTGCGTTATCGTCGCCACCGTTTCCAGCGACTATGCCTCGCCCAGCGTCGCCTGCCTGCTGCAGGCGGAGCTTGGCATCCGCGAGAACATCCCCGTAATGGACATCAACGCGGCCTGCGCCGGCTTTTTGTACGGCACCGCCACCGCCTCCGGCATGCTGCAGGTCTATGGCGGCAGATACGCGCTGGTGGTGGGCGGCGAGCAGCTCTCCCGCCTGATGGACATGAACGACCGCAGCACCTGCGTGCTGTTCGGCGACGCCGCCGGCGCCGCCGTCTACGAGCGGGACGAGACCGCCGACCTCTGCGTTGATTTGGGCTCCCGCGGCAACCTGGAGATCGAGATCCAGGGCTGCGCCCGCCCGGAACCGTCCGTCATCAAGATGAACGGCAACGCGGTGTTCCGCTTTGCGGTGGGCGTTATCCCCAGCAGCCTGAACCGGGTGATGGCAAAGGCCGGCCTGACCATGGACCAGATCGACTGGGTGGTCTGCCACCAGGCCAACGCCCGCATCATCGACCACTGCGCCAAAAAGCTGGGCGCGCCCGAAAAATTCTACAAAAACATCGACCGCTACGGCAACACCAGCGCCGCCAGCATCCCCCTTGCCCTGTACGATATGTGGCAGGAGGGGCTTTTGCAGCACGAGGAAAAGGTGCTGGCTGTGGGCTTTGGCGGCGGCCTGACCTGGGCCGGCGCGCTGCTCAACCTCAGCCTGGGCGCGGTAAAGTGATTTCGTACCCGGACACACCCCACATGGGAGGTAGACAATGAAACTGCTCAACGAGATCCTTGGAACCAGATACCCCATCATCCAGGGCGGCATGGCCAACATTGCCACCGGCGAGTTCGCCGCCGCCTGCTCCAACGCCGGCGCGCTGGGCCTGATCGGCGGCGGCGGCATGCGCAGCGGCGATGACCTGCGCGCCCACATCCGCCGCTGCCGCGAGCTGACCGACAAGCCTTTCGGCGTCAACATCATGCTGATGCACCCCTGCGCCGACGAGTTTGCCCAGATCGTCATTGACGAGAAGGTGCCCGTGGTCACCACCGGCGCCGGCAACCCCGGCAAGTATGTGGCCAAGTGGAAGGAAACCGGCATCGTCGTCATCCCCGTGGTGGCGGCCGCCGTGCTGGCCAAGCACCTGGCCAAAACCGGCGTGGACGCCGTCATCGCCGAGGGCACCGAGAGCGGCGGCCATGTGGGCGAGATGACCACCATGGCGCTGGTGCCCCAGGTGGTGGACGCGGTGGATCTGCCGGTCATCGCAGCCGGCGGCATCGCCGACGGCCGCCAGATGGCCGCGGCCTTTGCGCTGGGCGCCTGCGGCGTCCAGATCGGCACCTGCCTGCTGACCAGCACCGAGTGCCCCATCCACGAAAACTACAAGAAAGCCCTGCTCAAGGCCAAGGACAGCGATACCATCGTCACCGGCCGCATCGGCGGCACCCCCGTGCGCGTGCTGAAAAACAAGATGGCCCGCGAGTACGTCCGCCGCGAGAAGGAGGGCGCCGACAAGATGGAGCTGGAAAACTACACCCTGGGCAGCCTGCGCCGCGCCGTGTTTGACGGCGATACCGACACCGGCAGCCTGATGGCCGGCCAGGTGGCGGGCATGCTGCACGACATCCGCCCGGTGGCCGACATCCTGGATGAGCTGTGGGCCGGCGCCCAAAAGCGCATCCGGGAGATCCAGACCATTGCCGAGTGATATCGTCCGGACCACCGGATAAGGAGAGTTTGCGCATGAAACTTGCATTTTTGTATGCCGGCCAGGGCAGCCAGCACGCCGGCATGGGCCGCGATCTGTACGAGGCCAACGCCGACTTCCGCGCGGCCTTTGACGCGGCGCACCTGGACTTTGACCTGAAAACCGTCTGCTTTGACGACCCCGACGGCGTCATCAACCAGACCCAGTACACCCAGCCCTGCATGGTGGCTTTTGCCGTGGGCATGACCGCCGCGCTGTACGCCAAAGGCATCCGGCCGGAGTACGCCGCCGGCCTGTCTTTGGGCGAGTATTCGGCCCTGAACGCCGCCGGCGTGCTGGACGCCGCCACCACGGTGGAGCTGGTGGCCTTCCGCGGCAAGGCGATGGCCAAGGCCGCCGAGGGCATCGAGTGCGGCATGACCGCCGTGATGATGCTGGACCGCGACAAGCTGCAGGCCTGCTGCGACCAGGCTTCCGCCCTGGGCGTGGTGCAGATCTGCAATTACAACTGCCCCGGCCAGCTGGTCATCGGCGGCGAGAAGGCCGCGGTGGACAAGGCCTCCGAGCTGGCCAAGGCCGCCGGCGCAAAACGCTGCATCCCCCTCAAGGTCAGCGGGCCTTTCCACACCAGTTTGATGCACCCCGCCGGCGACGCGCTGGCCGAGCGGTTCCGGACGGTGGACTTCCAGCCGATGCAGCTGCCGGTTTTGTTCAACTGCCTGGGCCATGAAAAGGCGGACGACCAGACCATCCCCCAGCTGCTGGAGCGCCAGGTGCAGTCCAGCGTTTACATGGAGGACACCATCCGCCGCCTGGCCGAGTTGGGCGTGGATACCATCGTCGAGATCGGCCCCGGCCATGCGCTGTCCGGCTTTGTCAAAAAGACGGTGGGCGCCGCCATCCGCTGCATCCCCGTCGAGACGGCCGCCGAGTTTGACGCCGCCGTCGCCGAGCTGACCAGGGAGGGCTGAGCATGAAAGCAATGGAAGCGCCCGCCCGCCGCGTGGCGGTGGTCACCGGCGGCAGCCGCGGCATCGGCCGCGCCGTCTGCATCCGCCTGGCCAAGGCCGGGTATGACATCTCGCTGAACTACGCCGGCAACGCCGCCGCGGCCGAGGAGACCGCGGGCGTCTGCCGCGAGGCCGGCGCCGCCGTGCTGACCGTGCAGGCGGACGTATCGGACCCCGCCGGCTGCGACGCGCTGATCGACGCCGTCAAGGCGCAGTTCGGCCGCGTGGATGTGCTGGTCAACAACGCCGGCGTCACCCGCGACTGCCTGCTGATGCGCCTGACCGAGGAGGACTACGACAAGGTTCTGGACACCAACCTGAAAGGCGCGGTGTTCTGCTGCAAAGCCGTCAGCCGCCTGATGATGAAGCAGCGGTACGGCCGCATCATCAACATGTCCAGCGTGGTGGGCCTGCGGGGCAACGCCGGCCAGGTCAACTACTCGGCCAGTAAGGCGGGCCTGATCGGCCTGACCAAGAGCCTGGCCAAGGAGCTTGCCTCCCGCGGCGTCACCGTCAACGCGGTGGCCCCCGGCTTTGTGGGCACCGAGATGACCGACGCCATGCCGGAAGCCGCCAAGGCCGCCACCCTGGCTTCCATCCCCGCCGGCCGCATCGCCGACCCGGACGAGATCGCCCGCGCGGTGGAGTTCTTCGCCGCCGAGGGCAGCGGCTACATCACCGGCCAGGTCCTGTGCGTGGACGGCGGCATGGCAATGTGAAAAAATGGGACAGACCGGCGTCTTTGCCGCTTAACGGTCCGTTCCTGTGCGTGTTACATCTTTTACAGGGCCGATGCTCCCATCGGCCTGTTGTGTTCCCGGCAGGGTGCCGGCGGGAAGGACCTGCCCCGGCGCCAAAAAAACTTCCTCCTGCCGGGTTTCCGATCCTTTACTGAACAAGAGGAGTATCGTCTATGGAAAAACGCAGAGTCGTGGTCACCGGCATCGGCACGGTGAACCCCATCGGCCTGAACGCCGCCGAGACCTGGGCCAACGCCCGCGCGGGTGTCTGCGGCATCGGCCCCATCACCCGCTTTGATACCACCAACTTCAAGGTCAAGCTGGCCGGCGAAGTCAAAAACTTTGACCCGGAGACCGTCATCGACCGCCGCGAGGCCAAAAAGATGGCCCGCTTTACCCAGATGGCCGTTGCCGCGGCCGACGAGGCCATGAAGGACAGCGGACTGTCCATCGAGAAGGACGACCCCGCCCTGGAACGCTGCGGCATCATCCTCTCCAGCGGCATCGGCAGCCTGCCCACCATTGAGGAGGAGCACAGCCGCGGCCTGGCCAAGGGCTTTGAGCGGGTCAGCCCCTTCTTTATCCCCATGGTCATCCCCAACATGGCGGCGGCGCAGATCGCCATCCGCACCGGCTTCAAGGGCATTTGCACCTGCCCGGTCACGGCCTGCGCCGGCGGCACCAACGCCGTGGGCGACGCCTTCCACCGCATCCGCGACGGCTACGAGGACGTGATGCTGGCCGGCGGCACCGAGGGCTGCGTCAGCGAACTGGCCATCGGCGGATTTTCCAGCATGAAAGCCCTGACCACCTGCGCCGATCCCGACGCGGCCAGCGTGCCCTTTGACGCCCGCCGTTCCGGCTTTGTGCTGGGCGAGGGCAGCGGCATCCTGGTGTTGGAGGAGCTGGAGCACGCAAAGGCCCGCGGTGCCAAGATCTACGCCGAGATGGTCGGCTACGGCGCCAACTGCGACGCCTACCACATGACCGCCCCCGCGCCCCACGGCGCCGGCGGCGCGGCCTGCATGACGCTGGCCTTGAACGACGCCGGCATCCGCCCGGAGGATGTGGACTACATCAACGCGCACGGCACCTCCACCAAGATGAACGATTCCTGCGAGACCGAGGCCATCAAGACCGCCTTTGGCGACTGGGCGTACAAGCTGTGCGTTTCCAGCACCAAGAGCATGACCGGCCACCTGCTGGGCGGTGCCGGCGGCGTCGAGGCGGTGCTGACCGCGCTGGCGGTGCGCGACGGCTTTGTGCCCGCCACCATCCATTACGAGCAGCCCGATCCGGAGCTGGACCTGGACTACGTGCCCAACGTCGGCCGCGAAAAGCCCCTGCGCTACGCCATGAGCAACAGCCTGGGCTTTGGCGGCCACAACGCCTGCATCGTGCTGAAAAAGTGGGAGGGCTGAGCCATGACGGTTGAATCCAAGATCCCCGCCGCCCCGCGGGAGAACGCGGTCACGCTGACCTGCGACCAGATCGCCGAGATCCTGCCCCACCGCTATCCCTTTGCGCTGGTGGACCGCATCCTGGACATGGAGCCGGGCCAGTGGGCCATGGGCCGCAAGTGCGTCAGCGGCAACGAGGCGTTTTTCTGCGGCCATTTCCCCGGCCACAAGGTCATGCCCGGCGTGCTGATCTTGGAGGCGATGGCCCAGGTGGGCGGCGTGGCGCTGCTGTGCCAGCCGGAGAACAAGGGCAAGCTGGCGCTGTTCGGCGGCATCAAGAACGCCCGCTTCAAGCACCAGGTCACCCCCGGCGACGTGCTGGAACTCCAGTGCGAGATCGTCCGCCGCATGGGCCCCGTGGGCTACGGCATGGGCCGCGCCTACGTGGACGGCAAGCTGGCCGCCCAGGCGGAGCTGACCTTTGCCCTGGTGGACGCGGACAGCGCGGCCAAGTAACGCTGATTTGATAACCCAAACCGGCAGGAGCCTGCAAATACGCAGGCTCCTGCCGGTTTTTTGCATCTCTGGCTTTGGGGTTGGGGGAAAGCCTGCCGTCCCGCTTTGCGGGGCAGGCGCGCTGGCCGGCGGCGGAAACCGCGCTGCGGCTTTGCAGGCAGAGCGGGGGGCTGCCCGCAGACTGTCAAAAGCCGGCGTCCGCCGGGGCGGGGGAGAAGCGAGCAGTCCGTCCGGCCCTTCACCCGGCGGCAAACTCCGCTTTTGCCTCGGCCAGCCACCTGTCAAACGCCGGGTCGCCCTGCAAAAACGCCATGTCCGGGTCGGCGCCGGCCTGGCGGATCAGTTCGGCCATCATGGCCCGGTACAGCTCGGCAGTCTGCCCCTTGCTGTCCGGCTTTGCGGGCAGGTGGCGGAAAAACGGCTGTGCCTGCAGCGGCGGTTCCGGCCGCCTTGCCGCGTCCGACAGCTGCCGCAGCAGCGCCACGGCGCGGGGCGCGTCCTGCTGTTTCAGCGCGGCCACCAGCTCCAGATGGATGCCGGTCAAGCCCGGGTAGCCCAGCAGCGCCAGCATCTGCCGCCCTGCGGCGGCGATGGCGTCGGCGTCCGCGGGGCGCTGCTCGGCCAGGGCCACTTCCACCAGCGTGGCCAGCGCCTGCACCAGTGCCGAGACGGTCAGCGCCAGCCAGCTTTCGGTGACCTGCCCGGCTTCCGCCCAGCGGCCCTGGCTGCAGTACAGGCCGGCCTGCAGCTGCTCCTTGCCGGGCATCACCGGACCCGGCAGTTCGGACAAAAGCGCCTGCGCCTCGGCGTAGCGGCCGGCGTCCCGGTAGCGCAACACCAGCATGGTCTTGGCCTGCCGGGCCACCGTCTCGTCGGGGCTGGCGGCGGCCTTCTCGTACAGGGACGTGATCTCCGGCAGCATTCGGCTGCGCAGCGCCGGATCGGTGGCGCACAGCCCGTCCAGCGCCGTGGCGGCGTTCACCAGCAGCAGGCCGCTGGCGGGGTATTCCTGCAATTTGCGCCGGGCCAGGGCAAGGGCGGCGTCAAAGCCTTTCTGCCGCCCGGTGTCGCACAGCAGGTTCAAAAATTCTGCGATCTCGCTGCGGGTGGGCTCGGCGGAAAAGCCCAGCAGGGTGTTGGGGTCGGTCTCCAGCCGGCGGGCCAGGGCGGGCAGCAGCGCCATGTCGGGCAGGGACAGGTCGTTCTCCCACTTGCTCACCGCGGCGGCGGTCACGCCCAGGGTGTCGGCCAGTTGCTCCTGGGTCAGCCCCAGGGCACCGCGGCGGCTGCGGATGGTTTCGCTCAGTTTCATTTTGCGGTCCTCGCTTTCAGACGGGAAAGATGCCTTGCACTGCGGATGCCCACGGCCGTGTCTGCTTCCGTGCCTTTATCATACCACCGCCCCCGCCCGCCGCACAATGGAGCCGTTGTTGCGCAAAGGTCGAAAAAATCAACCGGCGGTTGAAAAAAGGCCCGCCCTGCGGCAGAACACAGGGCGGGCAGAAAAAAATGTAGCGAAAGAGCAAAAGTATGTGGGAGCATCAACCGGCAAATTGTTGGATATAGATGCCATCCTTGTCCATCAGGCAGCGTGTGGGCTTGTTGTGTAGATTGTTGACCATCCTTATGTTTTCGACAAATGGTACGGTCACATCTCTGCGAATCTGCGTCAATGCGCTTAATGCGGCGGCTGCACGCTGTTTGCTGTGCGTTCCCAATTTGTTGCCGGTTTCAATCAGGGTTTCGTCCAGTTGGGATTCGCTGATCCCGGGCACTTTGGCAATCACATTTCCCATAAACTTGCTTGCAGAAGCAAGCCCGCCCAGCATTTCAGCTTGAACGGTTGAGTTTGAGTAACTTTCCAGCCTGTTGTAGCACTCTGTGTAGAGGGCGCGGTACTGGTAGGCGTATTCGGCAATTCTCTGCTCGATACTGCTCAGGTAACCTTCACTGTAATTTCCAAGCAGCATTACTTCCAGAAAAGCCGAGTAGGCATACAGATACAATGCTAACTGATAATCCTTAAACTGAGTTTGGACGCGCTTTAATATGTTTTTGACTTCCATATCGCCATGGAAAGCAATGCGCTTTTGCAAACTTTTTCCGATTTGGTCCCGGTACAAAATAATGCTGGCTTCCGACTTCCTTTTGATATCCTGCACAAGGATGTGTTTATTGGTCTTATATTGCGCGTTATCCCAGTTATATTTGAAATTGGTCAGGACCTCCCCAAGTACATTCAAATTTCCTTGAAGTGTTGCGCGTTCTTTTTCTTCCAGAAATTGCAATATCTCTTCCTGCGTTTGATGAATGGCATCCAATTTCTTTTCTATGTTCATTAGCGCAAAGGCCATAAACAGCATGGTGGGGTCACAAGGCAGGGCAGTCATTCGCGCTTGTCCGCCGCCAACGCCGCCGTTAGGGGACATCAATGCACCAATATAATCGGCGCTGCCGTTGGCATGAAACATCTGTTTCCCCATTGTGTCCACAAAGTAGATGCCCGACCCGCCGCTGCCGGTGACAAGCGTTTGTACTGCGGCAGTCAATGGCTGGAATGCAACGCCAAGCGCTGAAAGATCTGCAAGGCGGACCTTCGTGGCATTGTGCATTTCGAGGTCGACTTCCGGAGTAACCGGAAGGACTTCGACATTCATCATGGTTTGCAGGGCGGATTTACTTTTTTGGTCAAGCTCATTGCACATAATGGTTTGCCTCCTTTGTTTCTGTTTCACAAGAGGACTTGCAAAAAATGCGAAGCATTGGTGAAAAAGAAAACGCTGCAAAAATTGCTTACTCCGCCTTCTTCCGCCCGCGCTTTGCGGGGGCGGGGGCTTCGGCGGCTTCCGCGGCCTGGCGGGCCTTGCCGCGCTCCAGCACCGGCTTCAGGTACTGGCCGGTGAAGGACGCCGGGTTCTCGGCCACCTGTTCCGGCGTGCCGGTGGCGACCACGCGGCCGCCGCCGCTGCCGCCCTCCGGACCCAGGTCGATCAGATAATCCGCCCGCTTGATGACGTCCAGATTATGCTCGATGACAATGACGGTGTTGCCGGCGTCCACCAGCTTGTCCAGCACCTTGACCAGCCGGTGCACGTCGGCCACATGCAGGCCGGTGGTAGGCTCGTCCAAGATATAGACCGTCTGCCCGGTGTCCCGGCGGGCCAGCTCGTTGGCCAGCTTGACCCGCTGGGCCTCGCCGCCGGACAGGGTGGTGGCCGCCTGGCCCAGCTGGATATAGCCCAGGCCCACCTCCTGCAGGGTCTGCAGCTTGCGGGCGATCTTGGGCAGGTTGGCAAAAAAGACGCAGGCTTCCTCCACCGTCATGTCCAGCACGTCGGCGATGGTCTTGTCCTTGTAGTGCACCTCCAGCGTCTCGCGGTTGTAGCGTTTGCCCTTGCAGACGTCGCAGGGCACAAAGATGTCGGGCAGAAAGTGCATCTCGATCTGCAAAATGCCGCCGCCCTCGCAGGCTTCGCAGCGGCCGCCCTTGACGTTGAAGCTGAACCGCCCCGGCCCGTAGCCGCGCATTTTGGCGTCCTGGGTCTCGGCAAACAGGGTGCGGATGTCGGTGAACACGCCGGTATAGGTGGCGGGGTTGGAGCGGGGCGTCCGCCCGATGGGGGACTGGTCGATGCCGATGACCTTGTCCACCCATTCCATGCCCTCCACCTCGTCGCACTGGCCGGGGCGGCTGCGGGCGCCGTTCATGGCGGCGGCCAGCGTCTTGTACAAGATCTCGTTGACCAGCGTGGACTTGCCGGAGCCGGACACGCCGGTGACGCAGATGAACTTGCCCAGCGGGAAATCCACCGTGATGTTGGCAAGGTTATTCTCCCTTGCGCCCACCACCCGCAAAAACTTGCCGTTGCCTTCCCGCCGGTGGTCGGGCACTTCCACCGCCTTGCGGCCGGAAAGATACGCGCCGGTGATGCTGCGCTTTGCCTTGCAGATATCCTCCACGCTGCCGGCGGCCACGATCTCGCCGCCGTGCACGCCGGCGCCGGGGCCAACGTCCACCAGGTAGTCGGCCTGGCGCATGGTGTCCTCGTCATGCTCCACCACGATCAGCGTGTTGCCCAGGTCGCGCAGCCGCTTCATGGTGGCAATCAGCTTGTCGTTGTCCCGCTGGTGCAGGCCGATGCTGGGCTCGTCCAGCACGTACAGCACGCCGGTCAGTGCGCTGCCGATCTGGGTGGCCAGCCGGATGCGCTGGCTCTCGCCGCCGGAAAGGGAAGCCGCCCCGCGGGACAGCGTCAGATAGCCCAGCCCCACGCTCTGCAAAAAGCCCAGCCGCTCCCGCACTTCCTTGAAGATGGACGCGCCGATCATCTGGGCGCGCTCCGGCACGTGGGTGGTGCGGATATACTCCAGCTCCTCGTTGACGCTCATGTCGCAGAAATCGGCGATGTTCAAATCGCCCACCGTCACCGCCAGGCTGGTGGGTTTCAGCCGGCGGCCATGGCAGGTGGGGCACTCCTCGCTGGACATGACCTGGGCGATCTCCTCCTTGACCCACTCGCTGCTGGTCTCGCGGAAGCGGCGCTCCAGGTTGGTGACGATGCCCTCGAACTCGTTCATATAGCTGCCGGAGCCGAACATGTTCTCGCGCTGCATCTCGATCTTTTCACCCTTGGTGCCGTGCAGCAGGGCGTCCACCGCCTCTTTGCTCATCTCGCGGATGGGGGTGTCCAGCGTAAAGCCGTAGCGTTTGCCCAGCGCCAGATAGTACATCTCTGAGATGGAACCCTCGGCGTAGTACCAGCCGCTGGCCTTGATGGCGCCCTGCCGGATGGACTTGCGCCGGTCCGGGATGATGCGGGCCGGGTCCACCTTCATAAAGGTGCCCAGGCCGGTGCAGGTCTCGCAGGCGCCGAAGGGGTTGTTGAAGCTGAACATCCGGGGCGTCAGCTCGTCGATGGAAACGCCATGCTCCGGGCAGGCGTAATGCTGGCTGAACTGCATCGGCTCTCCGCCGATGACGTCGATGGTGACCAGGCCGCCGGTCAGGTTCAGCGCCGTTTCGATGGAGTCGGCCAGGCGGCTGCGCACGCTGTCGTTGATGGTCAGGCGGTCCACCACCACCTCGACGGTGTGCTTGATGTTTTTCTCCAGCTTGATCTCCTCGTCCAGGTCGTACAGGTTGCCGTCGATGCGCACCCGCACATAGCCGGCGCGCCGGGCGGCGTCCAGCTCCTTGGCCTGGGTGCCCTTGCGGGCGCGCACCACCGGGGCCAGCACCTGGAACCGGGTGCGTTCGGGCAGTTTCAGCACCTCGTCCACCATCTCGTCCACGCTCTGCTGGCTGATGACCCGCCCGCACACCGGGCAGTGGGGCACGCCGATGCGGGCGTACATCAGGCGCAGATAGTCGTAGATCTCGGTCACGGTGCCCACGGTGGAGCGGGGGTTGTGGCTGGTGGTTTTCTGGTCGATGGAGATGGCCGGCGACAGGCCGGTGATCTCGTCCACATCGGGCTTTTCCATCTGGCCCAAAAACTGCCGGGCGTAGCTGGACAGGCTTTCCATATACCGGCGCTGGCCGTCGGCGTAGATGGTGTCAAACGCCAGGCTGGACTTGCCGGAGCCGGAAAGCCCCGTCATCACGATCAGCTTGTTGCGGGGCAGCACCAGGTCGACGTTTTTCAGGTTGTGCTCTCTGGCGCCCTTGATGGTGATGCGCTGGTTGGCGTCAATTTTGATCTTGCTCAATGCTTTCCCTTCCCTCTGCTTGTTTTGCGGCCGGCCTTTGCGCCGCGGCGCTTTGCGTCGGCGGCCTTGCGTTCCTCGGCATCCATGGTGGGGTCCTCGCCCCGTTCCAGCCGCTGGATCTGGTCCCGCAGGAAGGCCGCGTGCTCAAACTCCAGCAGGCGGGCGGCCTCCTTCATCTCGCGGGTCAGGCGGGCGATGGTCTGCTCCCGCTCGGCTTTGCTCATGCGGCGCTGGCGCAGCTTTTTGTTTTCTTCCGACATGCTGATCTCCAGCCCGTCGGAGATGGCCTTGACGATGGTCTTTGGCGTGATGCCGTGCTCTTTATTATAGGCGTCCTGGATGGCGCGGCGGCGCTCGGTCTCCAGGATGGCCCGCTCCATGCTGGGGGTCACCTCGTCGGCGTACATCAGTACCACGCCGTTTGCATTGCGGGCGGCGCGGCCGATGGTCTGGATCAGGCTGGTCTCGCTGCGCAGGAAACCCTCCTTGTCGGCGTCCAAAATGGCGATCAGCGATACTTCCGGCAGGTCCAAACCCTCGCGCAGCAGGTTGATGCCCACGATCACGTCGATGACGCCCACCCGCAGGTCCTTGATCAGCTCCATCCGCTCAAAGGTATCCACCTCGTGGTGCATATACCGGGCCTTGACGCCGTGCTCCTCCAGGTAGTCGGTCAGGTCCTCGGCCATCTTGACGGTCAGGGTGGTCACCAGCGCGCGCTCGCCCTTGTCGATGCGGGTCTGGATCTCGCCCAGCAGGTCCTCGATCTGGCCCTCCACCGGCCGCACCATGATAACGGGGTCCAGCAGGCCGGTGGGGCGGATGACCTGCTCGGCCACCTGGGTGGAGTGCTCCCGCTCGTAGGGGCCGGGGGTGGCGCTGACGTAGATGGTCTGGCCGACCTTTGCCTCAAACTCCTCAAACCGCAGCGGGCGGTTGTCAAAAGCCGAGGGCAGGCGGAAGCCGTAATCCACCAGCGTCTGCTTGCGGCTGTGGTCGCCGGCGTACATGCCCCGCACCTGGGGCAGCATGACGTGGCTCTCGTCCACCATCAGCAGGAAATCTTCGGGGAAATAGTCCAGCAGCGTGGTGGGGGTGGACCCCGGCGCGCGGCCGGACAGCACCGCCGAATAGTTCTCGATGCCCTTGCACATGCCCACTTCCTGCAGCATTTCCATGTCGTAGTTGGTGCGCTGGGCAATGCGCTGCGCCTCCAGCAGCTTGCCCTCCTGGGTGAAGAACTTCACCCGCTCGTCCAGCTCGGCGGCGATCTTGGCAAGGCCGGCCTTCATCTTTTCGGGGCCGACGATGTAGTGGCTGGCGGGGAAGATGGCCGCGTGGCGCACCACGTTCTGCCGCTCGCCGGTCAGGGGGCGCATCTCGCTGATGCGGTCGATCTCGTCGCCGAAAAACTCCACCCGGATGGCCAGGTCGTCCATGTAGGCCAGGTAGATGTCCACGATATCGCCGTGGACGCGGAACTTGTTGCGGGTAAAGTTGATGTCGTTGCGCTCGTACTGCAGCCGCACCAGCCGGCGGCAAAGCTCGTCCCGGCTCAGCTCCATGCCGGGGCGCAGGCTGATGACCATGCTGCGGTAGTCGATGGGGTCGCCCAGCGAGTAGATGCAGGAAACGCTGGCCACGATGATGACGTTGCGCCGCTCGCTGAGCGCCGCGGTGGCCGAGTGCCGCAGCCGGTCGATCTCGTCGTTGATGGCGCTGTCCTTCTCGATGTAGGTGTCGG
>HBJMC02800__coassemble_94_pt1 | contig 97543 bp, 89 predicted proteins | sample HBJMC02800__metabat2_low_PE_013 | metagenome-assembled genome bin HBJMC02800 | reverse complement strand
CGCCGGCCTGCAGGTCGGCGACCATACGTTGGTGGGCGAGTGGGCGAAGATCTGGATCGATAGCTACAAGACCGGCCTGCGGGCCTCCACACTGCGGATGTACCGCGGCAGCTATAACAAGCACGTCATGCCGGTGCTGGGCAAAATGGAGCTGCAGGACGTCCGCCCCGTACATATTCGGGCGGTCATGCGCAATATTGCCACCAAGTCGGAAAGCACGCAGCACAAGGTCCTGCTGACCATGCGGCAGTTATTTGAAACGGCCCGGCTCAACAACCTGATCCTGCGCAACCCCACAGACGGCATTAAACCCACACCGCACGCACGCCCCGCCCGAAAAGAGTATCTGACGCCGGAGGAGGCGCGCACCCTGATGCAGTGCGTCACCGACCCCAGGGCCCGCGTTTTCTGCGCGCTGTGCCTGTATTGCGGGCTTCGCAAGGAAGAAGCTCTTGGCCTGCAATGGGCGGATATCGGGCCAGCCAGCCTGGTGGTGGCGCGGGCTGTCACCTTCCCGGACGGAAACCAGCCCGATCCCAGCATGGAGCTGAAAAGCAAGGCGGCGCACCGGGTGCTGCCGATTCCGGCTCCACTGCGCGCCGTGCTGGAGCAGACACCCCGCATCAGTGTGTATGTTGTCCCCTCCCCTTCCGGCGGCGTGATGACCAGCACCTGCTTTGACCGCATGTGGAGACAGTGCGTCAGGAAGATGGTATCCTTTGAGGTTCGGCCACACATGCTGCGGCATACCTTCGCCACCACCCTGTACCATGCCGGTGTAGATCTGCGCACCGCTCAAAAGCTGATGGGGCACGCGTCAATCCAAATGACAGCCAACATTTACACCCACTTGGAAGCAGCCGACAACCTCCAGGTGGTAAGCTCCCTAAACCGATATTTTGAGGATATTGGCTGACTACTTCTTGACTACCACGGCACAAATTTTCACGTTCCTCTATGTTTTACATATATCGATGTTTCGTTTGTTTTACAGGGTCTGAAAGTCATAAAAGCACATTTGAATGGCTTCGTAATCAGCAGGTCGCGTGTTCGAGTCACGTTTCTAGCTCCAAAAAGGCCCGCGCATCCCGCCGTTCGTCCGGCATGGATGCGCGGGTCTTTTTTGTTTTGCATGCGGTTTCCGGGCGGCATTGGGCCTGGTTACGCCGCTCATTCCCCCTCGTCGGCGTCCTCTCTGGTCTGGCGCAGCGAATACTGGCGGTACTGCTGGGGCGAAAGACCGGTGGCCTCCTTGAACACCCGGCGGAAATGCGCCACTGTGGAAAAGCCGGTATCCGCCGCCACCTCGCTGATGCTGCGGCGTGTCTTTTCCAGCTGACGCTGGGCCGCCTTGACGCGCACGCCGTTGATGTACTCCACCAGGCTCAGATTGATCGTCCGCTTGAACAGGCGGCTTAAGTAGCAGGGGCTGATGTAAAACCGGGCGGCGATCTGCGGCAGGGTCAGCTTTTCGGCATAATGCTGCACCACATATCCCTGCACCTGGTCCACAAGGCAGTTGGTCACCCTGCCGCTGCCGCAGCCCAGCTCCCGCTGCAGCCGGCACTGTTTTTGCAGATAGAGCAAAAGCGTGCCCAAAAGCAGTTTTTTGGCCGCGCAGACCTGCCGGCCGGTATCGTCGGCCAGAGCCAGAAGCTGGCGCAGCAGGGCGTAGACATAGTTTTGCTGCCGGGGCGTCAGCGTGTGCAGCAGGTGATTTTCTTTCTCGTTCAAAAAGCCGCAGAAATCCACGCCGGGGAAGCTGCGCGTCAGCTCCGCCAGGTACGCGGCGCTGAAATTGACCACGATCCGGCTGGAAGGGCCGTCCCCAATGGCGCCGGTCTTGTGGATCTGGTTTTCGCCGATCAGCACCACGCTGCCCGCGTGGACGATATAGGCCGAATCCTCGATAAAATACCGCCGTGTACCCTCGATCTCGTAGTAGATCTCGTATTTGTAGTGCAGGTGGAAACTGGGCATCTCGTAGGCGGTGGTGCGGTCGACCCGCTCGACGAGGAAATCCCCCACCGGGAGATAGACGTACTCTTTCTCTTTCGGCACGGCGAACCGCCTCCTTTTGCCTGGTCATCGGCTTATCCGGTATCATCCTACCACATTCCGGCGTGTTTTTCAAAGAGGGAAAGCCCTGCTGTCAGGGTCCACAAGATGCATGGCAAATTATTGGCGGATTTTCTGACGGATTTACATGACAAGTGTCAAAAAATATGATAGAATAAAGAAAAGTGTACGTTTGCGCGTTTCGCTGTGGTTGACGGCGAGGCAGCTGTGCCATACTGGCTGATACAAGGAGGTGTGTATGATCGACCTGACACAGAAGGATTCTCTGCTGGACACCGAACTGTTTGATATGCTTTCCCAAAGTGCCACGGACGTGTATTTTTATGTCTGCGATTTTACCGCCGGCCGTACCCGCTGGAGCGCCGGCGCCGTGGCCGAGTTTGAACTGCAGGACGAATATATGGAAGCCTCGGACTGGATGTGGCTGTGCCGCATCCACCCGGAGGATCAGGAAAAGTTTGTGCGGGATCTGGAGCACATGATGTCCGGCAAAAACGGCGATGTGCACCATTGCGAGTACCGTATCCGCAACCGGGCCGGCCAGTATGTGTGGATCCGCAGCCGCGGGGTGCTGCGCCGCGACCAAAACGGCGTGCCCACCTTTTTTGCCGCGGTGCTGCGCAACATGGGCCTGAACCCCAAGTACGACACCACCACCAACCTGTATACCGTCCACGAGTTCCGCGCGCGTCTGTATGAGACGCTGGCCCGGCCGGACCAGGCAGGCGGCATCCTGCTGTTTGACATTGACGATTTCAGCCGGATCAACGGCAGCCATGACTACGCCTTTGGCAACCAGGTGCTGCGCGCCTTTGCCGAAAAGCTGCTGTCGCTGCACCTGCCCGGCTTTTTGTTCCGCATGGACGGGGACAAGTTTGCTTACTGGATGGACGACGCCGAGCCGGAGGACCTGGAAACGGTGTTTGCCCGGTACAACACCGTCGCCGCGGAGCTGCTGGTGGGCGATGAGGAGATCCCCCTGGTTTTGACCGGCGGGTATGTGCTCTACCCTGCCGACGGCAACCGTGCCGAGGACCTGCACCGCCGGCTGGAGGTTGCCATGAACACGGCCAAGCACAGCGCCCCCGGCAGCCTGTGCGCCTACACCGCCGAAATGTACCGCGACGAACAGCGTATCAACGCGCTGCGCAGCGCCATCCACCGCGCGGTGCTGCATGATTTTGAGGGATTTTCGCTGCAATACCAGCCGCAGATCTACACCCGCAGCGGCAAGTGCCCCGCCGCCGAGGCGATTTTGTGCTGGTCCGCCGCCGATCACCCGGACGTGACCCACGAGGAATTGATGGCGGCGCTGGAGGACAGCGGCGACATCCTGGCCGTGGGCCGCTGGGCGCTGGAGCAGGCGCTGCGCCAGGTCCGCATCTGGCAGCAGGTGGTGCCGGAGTTCGGCATCAGCATGGATATCAGCAGCCGGCAGATCATCCAAAAGGGCTTTTTGGAGATCGTCTGCCAGCTGGCGCAGGATTATGCCCTGCCGCCCAACACCCTCTGCCTGGAACTGAACAACGGCTGTTACGCCGCGGGGGACCGGCATCTTTCGGACCTGACACGCATCCTGCGCAGCCACAACATCACGGTGGCGCTGGACGGCTTCTCGCCGGAGTGGTTCAGCGTAGAGATGCTGCGCAAGCTGAACCCCCGCTGGGTCAAACTGTCGTCCGACTTTGCCGGCGACGCCGAGGATGCCGTCAATCCCGCGCTGCCCGCTTTGCTGGCATTGTTCCACCAACTGGGGATCTATGTCTGCATCAAGGGGATCTCCACCCGGCCGCAGGCCGCCCTGGCCGCGCGGGCGGGCGCCGATTTTGTGCAGGGCCCCCTCTATGCCCGGCCGCTGGCTGCCGAAGCGTTTGTGGCCGAATATATCCAGCCGCAGCGGGCATGACCGCGCCTTGCCGGCCGTTTTGTCTGTTATGAAAGTTTAACAAAAGGAAGTTTCGCTTATGCCGCCGTCCTCCCCTGTCTCGATCAGCGCCTGCATCGTGTCCTACTGTGACTACGAGGAGGTCTGTGCCGCCGTGCGCAGCATTTTGCAGCACACCCCCGGCCAGCTGGACCTGTATGTGGTGGACAACGCCAGCCCGGACGGCTGCGGCGCCCGCCTGGCCGGGACAGACTTTGCCGACGGACGGGTGCAGGTGATCTGCCTGCCCCGGAATCTGGGGTTTGGCGGCGGCCACAACAGCGTGCTGCCCCGGCTGGAAAGCCAGGTGCATTTTATCCTGAACCCGGATATCCTGGTTCAGGACGACATCCTCCACGATCTGGCCGGCTGGCTGCTGGACCACCCGGACATTGCCATGGCCACGCCGCAGCTTTATTTTCCGGACGGCCGCATCCAGCACCTGCCCCGGCGCAAACCCACCCCCTGGGCGCTGTTTGCGCGGCAGCTGGCCCCGAAACTGCCCGGCTCGGTGTTTGACAAAACCGACCGGCACTACACCATGCAGGACGAGGACCTGACGAAACCGCGGCCTATCGAGTTCTGCACCGGCAGCTTTATGGCAGTGCGCACCGAGGTGCTGCGCCAGATCGGCGGCTTTGACGAGAGCTATTTTATGTATGTGGAGGACGCCGACCTGACCCAGAAGGTGCTGCGCTGCGGCAGGGTCTATCTGGCGCCGCAGTTTCAGGCCGTCCACGCCTGGCACCGCGCCCCCATGCGGGACGCCGGCAAGTTCAAAATGCAGCTTGCCAGCATGATGCGCTATTTCAAAAAATGGGGCGCCGGGAAAGGAAACCTATAAAGCCTGACAGCAGGCGCGGGGCAAAAACAGCGCCCGCGCCTGCTGTTTTGTCTGCCGTCCGCTTTTTGTGCAAGGAGGTCCCCATGCACCCCTGTGAGCTTGTCCGCCGGTTTTATGAAATCGTCGTATCGCAGCACCTTTTGGAGCAGCTGCCGGAATACCTTTCTTCGGACTGTATGGTGCGCGACGGCGAACGGCTGGTCCCGGCAGGGATCGACGGCATGGCCGAACATCTGACCGCGCTGCGCCGCACCTACCCCGACTACACCATGCGCATCACGCGCCAGTTTACCGATGGCGAATATGTGATCTCAGAGTTTGTGATGCGCGGCACCCACGGCGGCCTGTGGCTGGGCATCCAGCCCACCGGGCGGGTGCTGGAATTTAACGGCGTGGATATCGACCGGGTCAGAGACGGCAGGATCATTGAGCACGGCGGCGCGGTCAACACCTTCGAAACGCTGTGGCAGCAGGGGCTGATCGGGCCGCGGTGAGGATTTTGCCGCAAAACCGCCGGCCCGTATCTTGTTTTTCGCCTTTGGGTCTGTTACACTGATATTGTTTGTATGTTTGCCGGATTTTGTTTTGCTGTGCACATCAGGAGGTATGTTTGGAAATGCTGACGGATATTGAGATCGCCCAGGCGGCAAAAATGCTGCCCATTACCGAGATCGCGGCCAAGGTCGGGCTGACTGCCGATGAGATCATCCCCTACGGCAAGTACAAGGCCAAGATCGACCACAAGCTGATCCGCTCTGACAAGCCGGACGGCAAGCTGATTTTGGTCACTGCCATCAGCCCCACCCCGGCCGGCGAGGGCAAGACCACCACCAGTGTCGGCCTGGCCGATGCGATGAATGCCCTTGGCAAAAAGACGATGCTCTGCCTGCGGGAGCCTTCTCTCGGCCCGGTGTTTGGCATGAAAGGCGGCGCGGCCGGCGGCGGCTATGCCCAGGTGGTGCCCATGGAGGACATCAACCTGCACTTTACCGGCGACATCCACGCCATCGGCGCGGCCAACAACCTGCTGGCCGCCATGATCGACAACTCCATCCAGCAGGGCAATCCGCTGAACATCGACCCCCGCCGCGTCACCTGGAAACGCTGCATGGACATCAACGACCGCCAGCTGCGCTTTATCGTGGACGGTCTGGGCGGCAAGGTCAACGGCACCCCGCGGGAGGACGGGTTTGACATCACCGTCGCCAGCGAGATCATGGCCGTCTTCTGCCTGGCCACCGACCTGAAGGACCTGAAGGAGCGGCTGTCGCGCATCGTCTGCGCCTATACCTACGACAACAAGCCGGTCACCGCAGGCGACCTGGGCGCGGCCGGCGCCATGACCGCCCTGCTGAAAGACGCCATTGACCCCAACCTGGTCCAGACGCTGGAGAACAACCCTGCCATCATCCACGGCGGCCCCTTTGCCAACATCGCCCACGGCTGCAACAGCGTCATGGCCACAAAGCTCAGCCTCAAGCTGGCCGACTATGTGGTCACCGAGGCGGGCTTTGGCGCGGATCTGGGCGCCGAGAAGTTTTTGGACATCAAGTGCCGCATGGCCGGCCTGAACCCCGACGCAGTGGTCATTGTGGCTACGGTGCGCGCCCTCAAGCACCACGGCGGCTGCGCCAAGGCCGACCTGAACACCCCCGACGCCGGGCTGGTGCGCAAGGGCACCGCCAACCTGGCCCGCCATATCCAGAACATGAAAGACCAGTTCGGCCTGCCGGTCTGCGTGGCCATCAACGCTTTCCCCACCGACACTGCCGAGGAGATGGACGCGGTGCGCGCCATCTGCGCCGAAGCCGGTGTGCCCTGCGCTCTGTCCGAGGTGTTTGCCAAGGGCGGCGAGGGCGGCAAAGAGCTGGCCGAGACGGTGCTGTCCATCCTGGAGCACAAGCCCATCCGGTTCACTTACAGCCTGGACCAGAGCCTGGAGGAGAAGATCGAGGCGGTCGCCAAAAAAATCTACCGTGCCGATGGGGTCGAATTTTCCGCTGCTGCCAAAAAATCGCTGGCGCAGTATGCCGAGATGGGCTACGGCAGGTTGCCGGTCTGCATTGCCAAAACGCAGTATTCTTTCAGCGATGACGCCAAGCTGCTGGCCGCACCGGAGCACTTTACCATGCATGTGCGGGAAGTCCGCCTGTCCGCCGGCGCCGGCTTTGTGGTGGTCATCTGCGGCGCCATTATGACCATGCCCGGCCTTCCCCGCCATCCGGCCGCCATGGACATCGACTGCGACGAGAACGGCCGCATCACCGGTCTGTTCTGATACGGGGCAGGGCTTCCCTGCCGGCCGCGATCTCAAAAAAATAGCTCCCGGCGTTTTGCCGGCCACGGCAGTGTGGCTGACAGAACACCGGGAGTTTTCTTCTCTGTTCACGTATTTTTGAAAGCGGACACAATATGGCCAGGGCGGGAGCAGCCGCCCCCTTGGGCATCCGTCCGCCGGCAGAAGCCCGCAAAGCGCGGACTTCTGTGGCGGGCTGTTACAGTGCGTCCGCCGTTTCGGCACTTTCCGAGGCGGCGGGTGCCGGATCGGCAGGCGGTTTTGCCGCGGCTTCCTGCACGGGGGAATCCTTCGACTCTCTGACTTTGATAGGCTTTGTTTTGCCAAACACATGGGCCACGTCCTCGGCCATCTCGCCGCCCGGAAGGGTGGCGCCGAAGGACGGCACAAAGAAGAACTTGCGGATCACAAAAATCAGACCGATGGACGCCACGCCCACCAGGCTTTCGATCGCTGTGCCGTGGCCCAGGATCATGTTGCGGGCAATGGCGTACAAAAGCACTTCCAGCGCGCTGCCGGGGCTGTGCTTGGCCAGCATCTTGATGAACTCAATGCCGATCACCAGGTTAAAGGCGTGCTCCAAAAAGGTCTGGAAGGCGTCGGTGCTGCCGTTGGCCCACAGTGTCATCATCTCTTGGGCCACCGGGATGGCGCTGAGAAGCAGCCCGGCCAGAACCAGCACCGAGATGATCACTTCAAGAAAACTGGCCAGCTCAGACACCTGGTCCCGCAAAGCATATTTGAGCCGTTCCTCGTAGCGGTGGAGCTGAGGGCGGGTCAGTCGGCGTTTCTGGGGGGATTCGTTCATGGGGCACCATCCTTTATTCCGTGGTTTGCTAAGCAGCAGAGGCTATCCATACAAAAATTATAACAGCAAAAGCATATTTTGTGCAAGTGGCGCACTGCCATCAGGAAGAAAAACCTGCAAAGCAGCGCAAAAGCCGGAGGGGCCGCCCTGTGTGGGCGGCCCCTCCGGCTTCTGTATTCGGTTTCGGAATCGTTCTGTTTCAGTGGTTCAGAGAGTCAACGATGCTGTCCAGGTCGCTCTCATTATCGCAGACGATCTTGACCGGCTGGCTGAAATCCAGGCTCATCAGGCCAAGGATGCTCTTGGCGTCTGCGATGCTGCCCTTGATATCATGCACGCCAACTTCGTTGTGGCATTTGATTGCGGCAGCAACGATCCCCTGCACTTCGGTGAAGTTGGAAATCTTAACTTGCCTTACCATAATAACTTTCCCTCCATTATTCCCATACGGGGCGGTGCGGCCGATGCCGCACGCGATAACTTCCCGCAAGGGGCATTATACCATAAGGGTCGCCGGACAAAAGCGATATTATCCCGCCCCGTCTCAAATTCCCCGTTTTGTACAATGTACACAAATTCGGGATGGCAATTTTGGAACTTCAAACAAATAGTACATCCCTGTTGTTTTTGTCAACTTCTGTATTTTGGAAAATCGGAACGTAGATACAGGATAATCGGGCTGCAATTTGTCGATCGACACCGGATTTTGCAGCCGGCGGCCAGCCGGTCAGACAGTGCCCGGCTGGGGCACGCCTTTCATGGTCAGGGCGATGCGCTTCTTTTTTCCGTCGACGCTCAGCACCCGGACGCGGACCACGTCGCCCACCTTCAGCACATCCCGCGGGTGTTTGATGAAACGGTCGGAGATCTGGGAGATATGCACCAGGCCGTCCTGGTGTACGCCGATGTCCACAAAAGCGCCGAAGTCGATGACGTTGCGCACGGTGCCGGTCAGCTCCATGCCCTCTTTCAGGTCCTCCAGCCCCATCACGTCACTGCGCAGAAGCGGCTTGGGCAGGCTGTCGCGCACATCGCGGCCGGGCTTTTTCAGTTCGGCAACAATATCGCGCAGGGTGGGTTCGCCCACACCCAGCTGGGCGCACAGGCCGGGCGCGCCCAGCTGCGCCACGCGGGCGTCCAGCTCCGCCATGGCCGGCGTGCCGATGTCCGCCGCCTTGTAGCCGCAGGCCTGCAGCAATGCTTTGGCCGCCGGGTAGCTTTCCGGGTGGACGGCGGTCTCGTCCAGCTTGTTTTTGGCGCCGGGCAGGCGCAGGAAGCCTGCGCACTGCTCAAAGGCCTTTGGCCCCAGGCCCTTGACCTTTTTCAGCTCGGTGCGGCTGGCAAAGGGGCCTTCGGCCTCCCGGCGGGCCACAATGTTTTTGGCGGTGGCGGCGGTGATGCCCGCCACCCGGCGCAGAAGCGGCGCCGAGGCGGTGTTCAGGTCGACGCCCACCGAGTTGACGCAGTCCTCCACCACGCCGTCCAGCGTCTCGTTCAGCCGCTTTTGGGGCATGTCATGCTGGTACTGGCCCACGCCCACCGCCTTGGGGTCGATCTTGACCAGCTCGGCCAGGGGGTCCTGCAAACGCCGGGCGATGGACACCGCGCTGCGCAGGTTGACGTCAAACTGGGGGAATTCCTCCGCCGCCAGCTTGGACGCCGAGTAAACACTGGCTCCCGCCTCGCTGACGACCATGTACTGCAGGTGCAGCCCATCGCTCTCGGCCAGCTCGCGGATGACGTCGGCGGCAAACTGCTCGGTCTCGCGACCGGCGGTGCCGTTGCCGATGGCAAGCACCTCCACATGGTTCTGCCGGATCATCCGCTTGACAGCGGCCTTGGCCTGGTCCACCTTTTTGAATTCCGGCACCGGGTAGACGACACCAGTGTCCAGCACGCGGCCGGTGGCGTCCACCACCGCCACCTTGCAGCCCATGCGGTAACCGGGGTCCAGCCCCATGACCACCTTGCCGCGGATGGGCGGCTGCATCAAAAGCTGGCGCAGGTTATCGCCAAACACCTGAATGGCACCCTCGGCGGCTTTGTCGGAAAGCTCGCCCCGCAACTCGGTCTCCAGGCTGGGGTGGATCAGCCGCTTGTAGGCGTCCAGCGCGGCAGCCTCCACAATGGCGGCGCTGGGCCCGCCGGCGCGGCGGACAAACAGCTTGGCCGCGATGGCCGCTGCCCGGTCGGATTCCACCTGGATGGATACCTTCAAAAAGCCTTCCCGCTCGCCCCGGTCCAGCGCCAGGATGCGGTGGCCGGGGATTTTGGAGACAGGCTCGGTGTAATCGTAATACTGGGCGTAGACGCTGTCCTCCTCTTTGGCTTTAACGCTGTGCACCAGGCCGAAGGCCCGGTAAAAACGGCGCAGCTCCGCCCGGCAGCGGGCGTCGTCGGAGATCTGCTCGGCCAGGATGTCCTGCGCGCCGGCCAGAGCGGCGGCCGCGTCGGGGACCTCGTCGTTTGTGTATTTGGCCGCTTCCGCCGCCGGGTCAAGGCCGGAATTTTGCCGCAGGATCGCATCCGCCAGCGGCTGCAGGCCGCGGGCGCGGGCAATGCTGGCGCGGGTCTTGCGCTTGGGCTTGTAGGGGCGGTAGAGGTCCTCCACCTCGGCCAGCGTTTTGGCCGCGGCAATGCCGGCCTGCAGTTCCGGCGTCATGGCGTTCTGCTCGGTGATGCTGCGGCTGACTTCCTCCTTGCGGGCGTCCAGGCCGCGCAGGTAGTCCAGCCGCTCGCCCAGGCGGCGCAGCACCTGATCGTCCATCGAGCCGGTGGCCTCCTTGCGGTAGCGGGCGATGAAGGGGATGGTGTTGCCCTCGTCGATCAGTTTTACGGCGCCCTCCACGTACCGGGGCGCCAGCTCAAACTCCTGGGCAAGCTGGGAAATATGGGGATTGGGGGTCGTGGTCTCGCTCATGGTTTCTCCTCGTTTTCGGTCAGCCGGATCTCTCCGGTGGGAAGGTCGGTGTTCGGGTGTTCCGCAGGCGGCTCCCCTGCCCCGCCGTCATCCGGCCCATCGGGCTGGGGCGGGCCGGGCTGCAGGTCGACGTCCAAAATCGGCTCCGGCGCGGCGGGGACCGCCGCAGGCATTGCATGCTGTTTGCCGCGGCGCAGCCAGAGCAAATACAGCGCATAGGCCGCCAGCCCCGTCAGCGTGACGGCAAGGCCGACGTCCAGGCCGGGCGTTCGGTAGGTAAAGACGATCTCGGCATGGCCGGCGGGCACACGCACCGCCATCAGGCCGTTGTCCACCTTCTCGATCCGGGCGGCCTGGCCGTTGACGGTGGCGGTAAAGCCGTCGTCGTAAGGGACGCTGAAAAAGACCAGCTGGTCGGAATCGTAATCGGTCACCGCGGTAAAACCGGTGCGGGTGGCCGTGAACTCCGTAACGCCCGCGGCGCGGCGGTCGCTGCAGTCCTGCACGTAATCGTCGTATCCCCGGTCAGCCAGGGAAGTGTCCGGCAGGGGCGAGAGAATGTCCGAATAGCGGGCGATCTGCTCCTCGTCCAGCAGCACGGCGCGCATCAGGATGTTGCCGCGCTCGTCCTCCGGCACCGACTCGAACTGCTCCTGCGTGATGTAATACCGGTAGGCAAAGCCCACGGGGACGTAGTTGTCGTTTTCATAAATCTGGTAGCTGCCCACCTCGTCCGCCAGGGTCCAGCCTTCCAGGGCCAGCTCCTGCCAGTTGTTCAGTTCGTCCAGCGGCACCAGGGTGTAGCGCACGCTCAGCAGCCCGCGCAGGGCATACAGTTCAAAATCCGGCTTGGAGTTGACGTCGCGGGTCACGCCCACGGTGGGGTAAAACTCCAGGATGTGCGGCGCCACGGTGGAGTGGAAGAACTGGATGCAGCTTTTGTCCAGCCAGATGCCCATGTTGTTATAACAGTTGTAAGCGTCCAGGCGGTAAAAACTGTCCGACGGCAGCGCGGCGTTGACGTCGCCGGCCTCATTGTAGGTCTGCTGGACAAAGTCGGCGTCGTTGTACCACTGGGCGTACTTGGCGATGGAGATATGTACGGTGCCGTACAGCCAGCTGAAGCCCATGACCGCCGCCAGCAGAATCGGGAAATAATGCCGCGTATGGCGGAAGAACCGCACAATGACGGCAAACAGCACCACGCCCAGCACGCTGATGCCGAAGATGGCCCAGAACCGCGCCTGGTTGTCCACCACGCCCAGCACAAAGTTGCCGTCCTCGTCCTGATTGGGCACCAGGGCAAAGGCCGCCGCCGACAGCGTAAAGAGCGCCACCAGCCGGTTTGCGCCCCAGAGGTTGGCGGTCTCGTCCTGCAGGGCCATGGCCGATGCGCCGCACAGGACCAGGATGGCCATATAGTACCAGCGGGCATAGTAGCTGGAATTGAGGGCATAAAAGGCGCTGTTGAGCACCGGCACCATGGCGCAGACCAGGCTGATCTTCAAGATCAGCGTAAAGGGGTGCCGCCGGCGCTTGCGGCAGAACGCCAGCCCCGCCGCAATGCCCACCACCGGCAGGTAAACGGACATGCTGGTCCACTTGATCACCCCGCCGCTGAACAGATCGGTCAGGTAGGGGGCGTCCGGCATCAGGAACATGCTGTACAAAATGGACAGATACTGCTGCGAGTTGCCGTACACCAGATAGCCGTAGCCGGTAAAGGGGTCAATGGTGCGGGGGTTCTGCAAAAGCGACAGCACGGTGGGCACCAGCAAAAGCGCCCCCGCCGCACAGCCGATGACCGTTTCCAGCGCCAGCGTGCCAAACCGTTTGAGGGTGATGTGATACTTGCGCGCCGCGCACATGCAGATAAAGTACAGCACCAGGAACACCGCCTGCCCGGCAAAGAAAAAGTAGTTGTTCAGCAGGCAGACCGCCACGCACAGCGGAAAGACGCCGCGCCGGCCGTCGATGGCGGTGTTGTCCAGCGCCGTCAGCAGATACGGGAAGATGGCCGGCGCATCCAGAAAGAAATAGAAAAAGATATTGTAGACGTTGAACCCGCAGAACGCATACAGGATGCCGCACAGCATGGCCATGCGGTCGTCCTTGGACCAGCGGCGGATCCACAGGTAGGCGCCGCTGCCGGCCACCGCAAATTTCAGGCAGAGCATGGGCGCCATCAGCCAGGGGATCCAGCGCGGCGGCAGCAGGATGGTCAGCCAGAAAAACGGGCTGCCCAGCGAGTAATAAGAGTAAGCGTTGACAAAGCCGCTGCCCAGATCGGTGGCCCAGCTGAACGTGCCCCCCTGCTTGACAAAGTCGTTGGTGTAGGCATAGAACGGGATCATCTGGTCGTTGAAGTCGCCGGCATAATGGAAAAAGTCGCCGTTTAACCCGTCGATGATGCAGTGGGGCGCAAACAGCGCGGCGGCCAGCGCCAGGCAGAGCAGAAAGGTCCGTCCGTAGCGGCATTTTTGCTTTTGAAGGCTTACCATATGCTGTCCTCGTGCCGGCAGATGCTGCCGGGAATTTGGTCCAAGAAAGTCTGTGGAAGTACGGAAATTGGGCTGCCAAACGGTTTTCGCGTTTGGGGTTGTGTGGTATACTAAGATAGATCCGTGCCGTGCGCTGCCGCGCGGCGCCTGTTACCGGTACAGACGGAAAAGAAAGGACCCTGTTACAGATGGCCAAGACCTATCCCTTCAACGCACTGCTGGGACGGATGAAGTACATCACCCGCTGGAGCCTGATGCACAACTCCCGCCCGGAATCCCTGAGCGAGCACACGGCGGACACCGCGCTGATCGCGCATATGCTTTGCCGCATCGCCCTGCACTGCACCGGCACCGGGGCGGGCATCCGCCCCGACACGGTGGCCACAGCAGCATTATACCACGATGCGCCCGAAATTTTAACCGGAGATATGCCGACGCCGGTAAAATACAAAAACGACGCCCTGCGCACCGCCTACAAGGCTGTGGAGGCCGAGAGCGCCCGCGCCATGGCCAGCCTGCTGCCGGAGGAGCTGGCGGCCGGGACGGCGCAATACCTGACCGGCGGCGTGCTGAACGACGCCGAGCGCAAGCTGCTGAAGGCCGCCGACCGGCTTTCGGCACTGATCAAGTGCATCGAGGAAGGCCAGAGCGGAAACCGGGAGTTCGAGGCCGCCCGCGCCCAGCAGGAAGCCGCCCTGCACGCCATGGACTGCCCGGAGGCGGAATACTTTATGGAACACATGCTGCCCTGCTACACCCAGAATCTGGACGAGCTGACCCGCGGCCGGTTCTGACCGTGCCTCCTCAGCTCAGCCCTGCGCCCGGTAGACGGCCTCGATCAGCCGGTCCACGTCCTCAAAATGGCTTAAGGTGGAGCAGGCCCGGCGCAAAGCCGCCGCGCCCCGCAGGCCACGCATATAGTGGATGGCCTGGCTGCGGGCCTGGGGCATGGCGGTCCATTCGCCCTTGCGCCCGCACATGTCGTAGATCTGCGCCCGCAGGGTGGCCATCCGCTTTTGCAGCGTGGGCGGCGCAGGGGCGGGTTCGCCGGCCAGGGCGGCCTTGATCTCGTCAAACAGCCAGGGGTTGCCCAGCGCGCCCCGGCCCACCATGACCGCGTCGCAGCCGGTCTCCCGCAGCATGGCCAGGGCGTCGGCGGCCGAGTTGACGTCGCCGTTGCCCGCCACCGGGATGGACACCGCCTGTTTGACCGCTTTGATAACGCCGGGGTCGATGGGCGGGATGTACATCTGCTCCCGCGTGCGGCCGTGCACCGTGACCAGCGCCGCGCCGTTTTCCTGGCACTGTTTTGCCACCTCCACCGCGGTGATGTGGTCCGCGTCCCAGCCGGCGCGCATCTTTACGGTAACGGGCGTCTCCCCTGCCGCGTCCACCGCGGCGCGCACCATGCGGCCGCAAAGCTGTGGGTCCAGCATCAGCTTGCTGCCCGCCCCGCCGCCGGTGATCTTGGGGGCCGGGCACCCCATATTGATGTCGATGAGATCAAAGGTCAGCCCCTTGCCCCGAATGATGCGGATGGCTTCGGCCAGGGTATCCGGCTCGTTGCCGAACAGCTGCACGGCGTAGACGCCGTGGGGGTCCGGGTCCCGCAAAAGCGCCACGCTTTTCTGGTCGCCGTAGGTGATGGCCTTGGCGCTTGCCATCTCGCTGACGGTATATGCCGCGCCGTGGTCCGCCATCAGGTGGCGGCAGGCCGCGTCGGTAAAGCCTGCCATCGGCGCAAACACCGCCCCTTGGGGGATCTCCAGCTTGCCAATGCGCATTGCGCACGCTCCTTTCGTGGTTATTGCTTGATTGGCTCACAAAGCGGTTTTATTGTACCACATTGCGCACGGCGTGGCAATTTGTGGTATACTGAGGTGTGCCTGATGAGTCAAAAATGCCCCGGCCTAAAATCTCCAATCGCCAAAAAGCGGCTGGTGCAGGTTGTCAACGCATTTCAGAGACCGCTTTACCCCGCCCGTTTCCCCCGCCATCCCGCTTTGTTGAGAAAGGAGCGCGCCATGCAGGACCCGAATATCGACCACGGCGTCCGCTTTGACTGGGGCCGCGCCTCGGCGGATTATGCCCGTTACCGGGACATTTACCCGCCCGCCTTCTACGACGCCCTGCTCGCCCGCGGGCTGTGCACCGCGGAGCAGCGGGTATTGGACCTGGGCACCGGAACCGGCGTTCTGCCCCGGGCGCTGTACCGTTACGGCGCGGACTTCACCGGCGTGGACGCCGCCCCGGCGCAGATCGAGCAGGCAAAGCGCCTGGCCGCCCAGGGCGGCATGGACATCCGCTTTTTCTGCGCAAGGGCGGAGGACTGCCGCTTTCCTGAAGGCTCGTTTGACGCGGTCACGGCCTGCCAGTGCTTTGTCTACTTTGACCACGCCGCGCTGGCGCCGCTGCTGCACCGCTGGCTGCGCCCCGGCGGGCGGTTTGCCGTGCTGTACATGGCCTGGCTGCCCGGCGAGGACGAGATCGCCGCTCGCAGCGAGGAACTGATCCTGCGCCGCAACCCTGCCTGGACCGGCTGCGGCGAGACCCGCCGCCCCATTGCCGTCCCGCCCGCCTACGACGGATATTTTGTGCGGGAAACGCAGCAGGTGTTTGACCTGCCGGTACATTTCAGCCGGGAAGGCTGGCACGGGCGCATCCGCGCCTGCCGGGGCGTGGGCGCGTCGCTGGACAGCGGCGCCCTTGCCCGGTTCGACGCCGAGCACCGCGCGCTGCTGTCACGCACGGCGCCGCCGGAATTTGACGTGCTCCACTACGCCGCCGTGACCATCCTGCGGCGGGCTTAGCGGCCGCTCCAGCGTGTCGAGAAACTCGACACGCTGCAAAGTAGGTAATAGCCGCGCACGGCCGCGCTTTTCTCTTTCTGTCCCTTCCAATCCATTTTAGACTTTATCCATCGGAGGCCACAACATGAAATTACTTGTCCTGGACGGCAACAGCCTGGTCAACCGCGCGTTCTTCGGCATCAAGGTGCTGACGACCAAGGACGGCCGATACACCAACGCCATCTACGGGTTCCAGAACATCCTGCTCAACCTGCTTTCGGCCCACAAGCCGGACGCCGTCGCCATTGCCTGGGACGAGAAGGCCCCCACCTTCCGCCATAACGCCTACGACGGCTACAAGGCCACCCGCCACGGCATGCCGCAGGAACTGGCCGAGCAGATGCCGGCGCTGAAACAGCTGCTGGCCGACCTGGGTTTTGCCCAGGTCAGCAAGGCGGGCTGGGAGGCTGACGATATCCTGGGCACGCTGGCCGCCGCCAATGAGGCGCAGGGCGGCGCCACCCTGCTGGCCACCGGCGACCGGGACAGTTTGCAGCTGGTGGACAAAGCCACCACCGTGCTGCTGGCCACCAACCGCGAAACGCTGACGATGGACGAGGACGCCATCCGCGAAAAGTACGGCGTGACCCCGCCCCAGCTGATCGAAGTCAAGAGCCTGATGGGCGACAGTTCCGACAATATCCCCGGCGTGGCGGGCATCGGCGAAAAGACGGCGCTTTCGCTGGTGCAGAAATTTGGCAGCCTGGCAGGCGTTTACGAGAACATCGACGACAAGGCCATCAAGCCCAAGCAGCGCGAAAACCTGCTGAACCACCGGCAGGAGGCCGAGATGAGCCGCATGCTGGGCACCATCCGAAAGGACGCCCCCATCGAGACCGACCCCGCCGCCTACGCCCGCACCGCCGGCGACCCGGCGGCCGCCGCCCAGCTGCTGGCCGACCTGGAGATGCACAAGCTGACCGAACGCTGGGGCCTGGACGAGGCTGCCGCCGCCCAGCCGGAAACACCGCTGGCCGAGGTGGAGGCCCAGCCCCTGCCGCTGACTTTTGACGGCCGGTATTTTGTGGCGCAGGTTGCCGCAAAGGACGGCAGCGGCGCCTGGTACGCGGTGCAGACGCAGCCGGAACCGGCTGTCTTTTGCCTGGACGACGCGCTGCTGCCCGCTTTGCTGGACAGCGGCGCCGAGGTCTGGGCCTTTGACGCAAAGCCTTTGTACCGCAAGGCACTGGCCGCCGGCGGCGTGGGCAGGGCCCTGCGCTTTGACGGCAAGCTGGCTGCCTACCTGCTGAACCCTTCCGCCAGCAAATATGAGGTCGCGCCGCTGGCCGCCGAGTACGGCGTCGGCCCGGCGTTTGCCTGCGCCGGGTTTGCCGACGCCGGTGTGCTGGCCCCGCTGCTGGAAACGCTGCGCCAGAAACTGGACGAACAGGGTATGGCTGCGCTGCACGATGCGATGGAGCTGCCGCTGGCCCGCGTGCTGGCGGACATGGAGCGCATCGGCTTTGCGGTGGACGCCGAGGGCATCCGCCGGTTCGGCGTGGAGCTGAAGGAGGAGCTGGAAGCCCTGCTGGCCCGCATCTATGACGAGGTGGGTTACACCTTTAACCTGAACAGCCCCAAGCAGCTGGGCGAGGCGCTGTTTGACAAGCTGGGTCTGCCGCCCCGCAAAAAGACCAAGAGCGGCTATTCTACCGACGCCGAAACGCTGGAGAGCCTGCGCCCTTACAGCCCGGTGGTGGACGACATTTTGAAATACCGCACCTACCAAAAGCTGAACTCCACCTATGTGGAGGGGCTTTTGAAGGCCATCGGGCCGGATGGGCGCATCCATTCGACGTTTATCCAGACCGAGGCCCGCACCGGACGCATCAGCTCCACCGAGCCCAATTTGCAGAACATCCCCATCCGCACCGAGCTGGGCAGCCGGCTGCGGGGGTACTTTGTGGCGGACGGCGGCCGCACGCTGGTGGACGCCGATTACAGCCAGATCGAGCTGCGCATTCTGGCGCACATCACCGGCGACGAGGCCATGCAGCACGCCTTCCAGAGCGGGGCGGACATCCACCGCTCCACCGCCGCCAAGATCTACGGCATCCCCCAGGAGGCCGTCACCCACGAGCTGCGCACCTCGGCCAAGGCGATCAACTTCGGCATCATGTACGGCAAGGGGGCCTTCTCGCTCAGCCGCGACCTGGGCGTTTCGGTCAAGGAGGCGGAGGCCTTCCTGAAAACCTACCTGAACACCTTCCCCAAGGTGGACGGCTACATGAAGGACTGCATCGCCCACGCCAGGGAAAACGGTTACGTTTCCACCCTGTTCGGCCGCCGGAGGCCGCTGCCGGAGCTGGCAAGCTCCAACTTCCAGGTGCGGGCCAGCGGCGAGCGGATGGCCCGCAACACCCCCATCCAGGGCACTGCGGCGGACATCATCAAGCTGGCGATGGTCCACGTCTGGCAGAGCCTGCGGGAGGAGGGGCTGCAGGCCCGCCTGCTGTTGCAGGTGCACGACGAGCTGATCGTGGAGGCCCCCGCCGGTGAGGTGGAGCGGGTCAAGGCGCTTTTGAAGGAGAAGATGGAGCAGGTGGTGCGCTACTCGGTGCCGCTGACCGTCGATGTGGGCACCGGCAAGACCTGGCTGGAAGCGCACTGAGAAGCGGACATTCAGCCGCGGGGGATGGCGAGAATGGGCAAAGCAACAACATTCCATGCCGTGAATGTTTTTTCCTGGCAAGCAGACCAGCTTTCCAGCCGTGCAAGGCAAATCGAGCCATGTAAAGTATTGCCGCTTTGCGAGTCATCCTGTCCTCTTTAGCAAAAATGCCCGCCCTGCCGCGGTGCTTCTTTTGCCTGCATCGGGAAAGCGTGCAGAACGCAGGGCGCCCCACGGAAAGACGGCATAGCCGCATAACAAAAGAACAGTCGTGCCCGCGGGCACAGAGTGGTTGGTGAAAGAGACAGATGTATATTTTGGGAATCGAATCGACCTGCGACGAGACGGCGGCCGCCATCGTGCAGGACGGCCGGACGCTGGTCTCCAATGTGATCAGCACCAGCGTCAAGGAGCAGGCGCTGTACGGCGGCGTGGTGCCGGAGATCGCCAGCCGCCGCCACATCGAATATATCAGCCCCACGGTGGAGAAAGCCCTGGCCGACGCCAACATGACCATGGCCGACGTGGACGCGGTGGCCGTGACCTTTGCGCCGGGGCTGATCGGCGCGGTGCTGGTGGGGGTCAACTTTGCCAAGGGGCTGGCCTACGCCAGCGGCAAGCCGCTGGTGCCGGTGCACCATCTGCGGGGGCACATTGCCGCCAATTATCTGACCCACCCGAAACTGGAACCGCCGTTTCTCTGCCTGGTGGCCAGCGGCGGGCACAGCCATATCGTGATGGTGGAGGACTGGTGCCGATACAAGGTGCTGGGCCGCACGGTGGACGACGCCGCCGGCGAGGCCTTTGACAAGGTGGCCCGCACGCTGGGCCTGCCCTACCCCGGCGGCCCCAGCGTGTCCGCGGCCGCCAGAGCCGGCGACCCCCACGCCTACCGCCTGCCCACGCCCCACGTGGAAGGCAAATACAACGTGAGTTTTTCCGGTTTGAAAACCGCCGTCATCAACGAGGTGCACAACGCCCGGCAGAAAGGGCTGGAGATCAGCGTGCCGGACATGGCCGCCAGCTTCCAGGAGCGCATCGCCCAGATTTTGGCCAAAAAACTGCTGGCCGCCGCGGCGGATACCGGCGCAAAAACCGTCTGCCTGGCGGGCGGCGTGGCCGCCAACGGCCGGCTGCGCCAGCTGGTGAACGACGGCGTACAGAAGCTGGGCGCCAAAGTGTACCTGCCGGAACTGAAATACTGCGGCGACAACGGCGCCATGATCGCCGCGCAGGGGTATTACGAGTATCGGGACGGCAACCTCGCCGGCCTGACGCTCAACGGCCTGCCCACCCTGCCGATCGATTACCGGTAAGCGGTTTTCCGCTTGATCTCTTCGATTCTCACATTCTGAAAGGCGGTGACTGGATGAAACGCGGCCTTGACTTTGCTCCATGCAAGGCTTGATGGAACAGACTTGTATGGAGCATGTACAGGATTCCATTCCGGACAGCCTTGCATTTTGAGACTGCAAATGCAAAGGAGAACAGAAATGGAATATCATTTTACCAAGATCGACCTTAACCGCTGGTCCAGAGGGAAACTGTTTTGCACCTACATTGACCATATGCGCATCGTCATGAGCCTTACGGTCGAATTGGATGTGACGCATCTGCTGGAGTTTTCCAGAGCCAATGGGCTGAAGTTTTATCCCTGTATGATCTGGGCGGTGTCAAAAATTATAAATGCCCACGATGAGTTCAAATACGGTTGGGGTCCTGACGGCGGTTTGATCCGATGGGATTTCGTCTCCCCTTCCTACGCAGACTTCCACAAGGAGGACGAATCCTTCACCAAGCTTGTGACCGGGTATTCGTCCAATCTGTTGGATTTCCACGCACGCTTTCTGGCAGACAGAAAATCGTACAGTGACTGCCGCGGCTTTGCCGAACGCCAGCCGCCCAACTTTTTTGATGTATCCTGCCTGCCCTGGGTCCGCTACCGGCACTTTGACGTCCATGTTTTCGACGAGGGGACGTTTTTGGCGCCGGTTGTCACGTGGGGAAAATACACGCCGGAACACGGCAGGTATCAAATGCCGGTCAGCATGAACATCCACCACGCTGTGGCGGACGGGTTCCATTTGTCCCGCTTTTTTATCGAGCTTCAGGAGCTTGTCCAAGCTTTCCCCGGCGCACAAATCTGACAAGGGGTCTTTTTATGAACGGCTTTCTTTTGCTGGTCCCCTTTTTCCTGATCCGTTTCGGGCTGATGGCCCGGCTTGACCGTGCTTCGCTGGCCCGTGCCGCCCATTTTGCGCCGATGCGGGGCGGGGAGCGGGCGGCGTATCTTGTGTATCAGCTGGCAAACGCCGGCATTCTGCTGTATCCGCTGTTTCTGACGGTGCCGGCGGAGCTTAGCTGGCCGACAGCCGCGGGTACGGCGCTGTATCTGGGCGGGCTGGCGCTGTGCTCCGCTTCCGTCATCTGCTTTGCCCGGCCGGACGCCCGCGGGCTGAACCGAAACGGCGTCTACCGCTATTCCCGCAATCCCATGTATTTGGCGTATTTTCTTTGCTTTGCCGGCATGGCAGTGCTGACCCGCTCCTGGGGGCTGCTCGCCCTGGTTCTGGTGTTTCAGGTCTGCGCCCACCGGGTCATCCTGGCCGAGGAGCGGGAATGCCTGGCGCGGTTCGGCGAACCGTACCGGCAATACATGGAACAGGTGCGGTGTTACCTGTAAATCTTTTCTTTTTATATGGAATCCCCCGGTTTGGGCGCAGGAAAGGCCCGGACCGGGGATTTTTGCTGCCATAAGGCGTTTCCCGGTGGTTTGGGCAACCTTTGGTCAGCACTTGCTTTCCCGCATTTTTTCCGCCGGCATCGAATACACTGGAACAGCCGGCGGATCGATCCTTTGCCGGCTGCCTGGCCGCGGCGAAGGGAGGTGCGGTGCTTGAAAACGGTCATCTATCTGGATGTACTGCTGCTGGTCAACTTTCTGGCCGGATACTTTCTGCTGATGGCGGCGGGGCTTCTGTCCGGCTGTGCGGCCCGGCAGCTTCGGCTGCTTGCGGGGGCCGGGCTGGCGGCGCTCTCGGCGCTTGTCTTGTTCGCGCCGGAACTGCCCTATCCGGCGCAGATCCTGTACAAACTGGGCACCGGTGCGGCGGTGGTCTGGGCGGCGTTCAGCTTCCGGGGCATCCGGCGGTTTTTGTGCGCCGTATTCTGGTACGCCACGCTCAACCTGCTGCTGGCCGGGCTGGCGCTTTTGGTCATCACGCAGACGGGCGCGCCCTTTGTCGAGACAAACAACCTGGCGGTCTATCTGCGCGTCTCGCCGCTGGTGCTGCTGGCGCTGGCGGGGGTCTGCTGCCTGGCGGTGGAGCTGGCCCTGCGGTTTTTGGGCCGGGCCGAACCGCCGGCCGAAACCATCGGCGTGGAGCTGGAGCTGTGCGGCGCCAAGGTCTGCCTGCGGGCGGCGCTGGACACCGGCTGCCATCTGAAAGATCCCATCACCTGCCTGCCGGTTCTGCTGGTCAGCTACCCGGACGCCGAGACCCGCCTGCCACAGCCGCTGCGGGAATTTTTGGACGCCTGGTTTGGCGGCGACCCGCCCGCCGAGCCGCCGGATGGGCTGCCGCTGCGGCTGATCCCCTGCACCACCGCCGAGCAGGCGGCGCTGCTGCCGGGGTTTGCGGTGGGGCGCATCGGGCTGATCTCGCCCCGCGGGGTGATGCCGCTGGACCGCACGGCGGTGGCGTTTTCCCGCCAGAGCTTCGGCAGCGAAAAATGCGAGGCCCTGTACGGGTCGGATTTCCTGTAAAAGGGCTGCGGCCATGAAAATGTAACTGCGCCGGAACTACTCAAAAAGGTCCAGCGCATGACAGCCCCGCCCCTGCCGGGCTTTTGTACATAGATCCGTCCCGACACTGTCCACTGGAAAAGGAGGTTTCCGCCATGACCATCGCCCAGGTAAAGGAACGCATCGGCCGGTTTCTTTTGCAGGTTTCCGCCCCGCAGACGCTGCACTACATCAACGGCCCCGATACCCTGCCGCCGCCGCTCTCGCCGGAGGAAGAACGGGAGGTCTTTGCGGCGCTGGCCGCCGGCAGCCCGGACGCCCGCGACCGGCTGATCACACATAACCTGCGGCTGGTGGTGTACATTGCCAAAAAGTTCGAAAGTTCCACCGCCGGCATCGAGGACATGATCTCCATCGGCACCATCGGGCTGATCAAGGCGGTAAACACCTTTGAGCCGGACAAGAACATCAAGCTGGCCACCTACGCCAGCCGCTGCATCGAAAACGAGATCCTGATGTATCTGCGCAAAGGCTCCAACCGGCGGCAGGACGCCAGCATTGACGAGCCGCTGAACACCGATTCCGACGGCAACGAACTGCTGCTGGTGGATGTGCTGGTCAGCGAGGATGCCCAGGTGGGCGAGGAGCTGGAGCGAGGCGCCGAGCGCGCCGCGCTGCGCCGGGCCGTTGACCGGCTTGCCCCGCGGGAACGGCAGATCATGGAGCTGCGCTTTGGCCTGTACGGCGGCACCGAGCATACCCAGAAGGAGGTTGCCGACATCATCGGCATCTCGCAGAGTTATATCTCACGGCTGGAAAAGCGCATCATCAAGCGGCTGCGGCGGGAGCTGGAAGCCGCGGTGTAACGGCTGCATACGGCGGCACAGGCCCCCGGCGCAGGGGAGCGTATCCCCTGCGCCGGGGGCCTGGCTTTGTCCGAGCGTTTGCTCAGCGTTTCATCTTGCCGGAAGTCCCGGTGACAAATTCGGTCGAGATGCCGCCCATCACATTCATCTCCGCGCCGGGGGCGAACACGGCAAAATCGAAGCCGTCCTGCGTCCAGGTAAAAATGGATTCCCGCCCCGGAGACTGGCTCAGCGTCACATCCACATCCCCTACCGGGAAGATGCCAACGCTCTCATACTCGTAGTCCCGGTAGCGAGCGGGCAGGTTCAGCGTCCCTGTCGGGGCGGCCCGCAGGGTCACGTCGTCGCTGTGCGCCACCGAGAATTCCACCTCCGCCACGCCGTCGTCCACCAGCCAGTAGCGGGTGGGCGTCAGGGTGTCGGTATCCGGCAGGCCGTCCAGCCGGAAGTCCCGGTAGCCCAGGTAGTCCGGCGTCTCGTACTCCACATAGGTTTCCCGTCCGTCAGGCCGGGGCGTATTCCGTGGGCCGCGGTTTATCACTACCAGCACGACCGCCAGCCCGGCCGTGGATGCGGCAAATACTGCTGTCAAAATGACCCAGATGGATTGTTCCATAACCATCCCCCCTCCTGCGCTATCCTATGCCGGCAGCCGTGCGGTCGTGCCACGGTTTCCAAAATTTGTATTGTCTGCCCCGGAGGTTTTGGGCCCATACTCCTGTCACAGGAGGATGGCGAAGATGTATGCAGGAAAAGTAGAGATCTGCGGTGTAAACACCGCGCAGCTTCCCGTTTTGAGCGAGAAACAAAAGACCGCGCTGCTGGCGGCCGCCCATGCGGGGGACGCCGACGCACGGCAGCAGATGATCCAGGGCAACCTGCGCCTGGTGCTGAGCGTGGTGCAGAAATTTGCCGGCCGGGGCGAGAATCTGGACGATCTGTTCCAGGTGGGGTGCATCGGGCTGATCAAGGCGATCGACCACTTTGACCCGGCACAGAACGTGCGCTTTTCCACCTACGGCGTGCCGATGATCGTGGGCGAGATCCGCCGCTTTCTGCGGGATAACAACGCTGTGCGGGTCAGCCGCTCCATCCGCGACCTGGCCTACAAGTCGATGCAGGCGAGAGAGGCATTGCAGCAAAAAGGCGGCCGGGAACCCCATATCGCGGAGATCGCCGAGTATGTGGGCGCGGCGCCGGAGAACGTAGCCATGGCGCTGGAGTCGGTGGTGGAGCCGGCCAGCCTGTACGAGCCGGCCTACTCGGACGGCGAGGACAGCGTTGCCATCATGGACCAGGTCAACGAGGGCAGCAGCGAGGAAAGCTGGATCAGCGATATCATGTTCCGGGACACCGTGCGTGCGCTGACCCCGCGGGAAAAAAAGATCATCTCTCTGCGGTATCTGGCCGGCAAAACCCAGATGCAGGTCGCCAGAGAGATCGGCATCAGCCAGGCACAGGTCAGCCGGCTGGAGAAAAATGCGCTGCGCCGCATCAAAGAGGAGATCTCGGCCGGGTAAGGCCGGGCGGCAGCGCATCGGCACAGAAAACAGGCAGGCCGCGAGGAATCTACCCGCGGCCTGCCTGCACTTTTTTGTGGTTCTGTTATTGTTCCGGCTTTTTGGCGTCGGTCTCGCTGCGGGAGGTTTCCCCGGCCTGACCTGCCTCCTGCTGCGGGTGCTGACGTGCCGCCTGCTGCTGGCGGCGGCGCTGCTGCTCCCGCTTGCGCTGCTGCAGCGCCGCACGCAGGTCAGGCAGCTGTATGCCGCAGCGTTCCAGCGCCCGGTTAAAGGACTTTTTGTTTTTGTACAGGATTCCGGTAATGCCCAGGTTATAGGCAGCCTGGGCGTTTGCGCGGCTGTCGTCCACAAAGATGGATTCCTCGTAGACCAGATGGTATTTCTGCATCAGCAGGGTGTAGATCTTGGGGTCCGGTTTGTTCACGTGGACGTCGCAGGAAGCGATGCCGCCGTCGAACAGCGGGAAAAATTCCCGCTCCCGGATATGCTCCATCGTGTCGGCAGCGATGTTGGACAGATAATACAGGTGATAGCCGGCCAGTTTCAGCTGCATCATCGTCTTGACGGTGGAGCGTTTGGTATGCAGGATCTTTTCCCACTCGTCAATGACGGTCTGCACCTCAAAAGTGCGGCCCACCTGGGCGGCGTTTTCCAGCATGATACGGTTGGCCGCCGCACGGGTGATCAGCCCGGCGTCCAGGTCCTCCCACTCTTTGCTGCCGAAGGTCAGGTCATAAACCGCGTCCTCGGCCGTTTTGTTCATAAAATAGTCCAGCAGAAAATCGCGGGGGTTGAAGTCGATGACGACCCCGCCCAAATCGAAGATGATATTTTTATACATAACGGGATCAGCCTCCGTGCCGGGATTGCCCTTGTCCTGCGCCCGCCTGTGGCCGAAACGCCGGCGAGCACATTTCTTCAAAACATTACCCTGCCATTATACACGAAAATCCGTCCGCTGTCACCTGCGGCGGTGGAACAAATTGCCCCCTGCGTCATATATTGTACCAGGCACTGCGCAGGGCGCAGCGTTCCGCAGTCAAGAGAGAGGTGACCGCCGTGACGCTCCACGATTTGAAATGCAAGGACGTGATCCAGTTCAAAACCGGCGAAAACCTGGGCCGCATCGACGATGTGCGCTTTGACGAGGTCAGCGCCCAGCTGCAGGGGGTGGTGCTGCACGGGCGGCGGCACCTGTTCGGCCTGCTGGGCCGGGACGACGACTTGGAGATCGCCTGGAAGGACATCAAGAGCATCGGCCTGGACGTGGTGATGGTGGACGCCCCGGAAGCCGCTGCCCGCCCGCCAAAGCGTTCGCTTTTCGGTTTTTAGCCCCGGAAACCGCCAATGAAACAGAAAATGCCTGCCGGCTTTTCCGGCAGGCATTTTGTGATTGCGTTATAGGGTCGGCTCAGCCCTTGATGGCAGCGGCGACCTCGGCAGCGAAGTCCTCGCTGCGCTTCTCCAGGCCCTCGCCCTTGACGTAGTGGGTGTACTCGGCGATCTTGATGTCGCCGCCCAGCTCCTTGGCGGTGGCAGCCACGTACTTGCTCACGTCCATGCTGCCGTCCTTGATGAAGGCCTGATCCATCAGGCAGGACTCCTTGTAGAACTTGCCCAGTTTGCCGATGGCCATCTTCTCTTTGATGGCGTCGGGCTTGCCGGCAGTCTTGGGATCGTTGGCCATCTGGGCCAGGACGATCTCCTTCTCCTTGTTCAGCACGTCGGCGGGGACCTGCTCGCGGTTCAGGTAGCTGGGGTTGGCCGCAGCGATCTGCATGGCGATGTCCTTGCCGAAAGCGGCGAACTCCGGCTTGGCGGCGACCTCGTCGCTGGTCTCGAACTTAACGATAACGCCGTGGGTGCCGCCGCCGTGGACGTAGGCGGCGCAGTGGCCCTCGTAACGGGCAAAGCGGCGGACCTTGATGTTCTCCTTGATGACCAGGATCAGGGCCTTCAGGGCGTCGTCAACGGTGCCCTCGCCCATCTTGCAGGACATCAGAGCGTCCAGGTCGGCGGGGTTCTCGTCCGCAACGACCTTGGCCAGCTGCTTGGTGAAATCAACGAACTTGTCGTTCTTGGCAACAAAGTCGGTCTCGGCATTGACCTCGACGACGACGGCGCAGTTGTCGTAAGCGACAGCGTAGACCATGCCCTCGGCGGCGATGCGGCCGGCCTTCTTGGAAGCGGTGGCCAGACCCTGCTCGCGCAGGATCTCCACAGCCTTGGCAAAGTCGCCGTCCGCCTGGGTCAGAGCCTTCTTGCACTCCATCATGCCGCAGTCGGTCTGGCGGCGCAGTTCCATAACGTCTTTTGCAGAAATAGCCATACTGTTTGTCCTTTCCGTTTCAAAAGTTCATGTGGATCGCGTTGGGGCGGGGATGGCTCAGGCCTCGGCCTGCTCCTGGGCGGGGGCCTCCTCGGCGTTGTCCTGGACGCCCTGCTTGCCCTCCAGGGCAGCGTCGGCCATGGCGCCGGAGATCAGCTTGACAGCGCGGATGGCGTCGTCGTTGCCGGGGATGACGTAATCGATCTCGTCGGGATCGCAGTTGGTATCGACAATGGCGATGATGGGGATGTGCAGCTTGCGGGCCTCGGCCACAGCGATGCGCTCCTTGTGGGGGTCAACGATGAACATGGCCTTGGGCAGACCCTTCATGTTCTTGACGCCGCCCAGGTACTTCTCCAGCTTGGACATCTCCAGCTCCAGCTTGACAACTTCCTTCTTGGGCAGCAGGTCAAAGGTGCCGTCCTCCTGCATGGTCTTCAGCTGGTCCATGCGGTCGATGCGCTTGCGGATGGTGCGGAAGTTGGTCAGCATGCCGCCCAGCCAGCGGGCGTTGACGTAGTGCATGCCGCAGCGGTTGGCCTCGTCACGGATGGACTCCTGCGCCTGCTTCTTGGTGCCGACGAACAGGATGTCGCCGCCGTTGGCGACGGTCTCGCGGACAAAGTTGTAGGCCTCGTCCAGCTTCTTCACGGTCTTCTGCAGGTCGATGATGTAGATGCCGTTGCGCTCGGTGAAGATGTACTTCGCCATCTTGGGGTTCCAGCGGCGGGTCTGGTGGCCGAAGTGGACACCGGCCTCGAGAAGCTGTTTCATGGATACGACTGCCATAGTGATTTTCCTCCAATATGATTTAGTTTTACCCTCCGCACCGCGTGATCGTTTCCTAACCCGTTCCCAAAACGGAAAAAGGCACAAAAAAACAACGCAATGCGTGTGTATTGCCGTAATATAATAGCACAAGGTTTTGGGGATTGCAAGGGGATTTTGCTGCAAATCTGCACTTTTTTGCCGGGCTCTCTGTATTGGGACGGGTCCGCGGCGGTTTTGGCGGGCCCGCTCCCCCGCTTCGACGTTCTTCCCGGCACAGCAGACCCCCGGCACGGGACATACCGCGCCGGGGGTATTGTTGGCTTTGGGGGCGGATGTTATTCCGCAGCTTCCTCCCCTGCCGGCGCGTCGGCGTCAGGCAGCGGCTGGCGGCGGGCAAACACCTTGCTTGCAAAGAACGGCAGGTGCAGGATGCCCAAAAATACCAGCGAGAAGGCCACGTCAGGCCAGGTGTAGACGTTGTTCTGGAAGGTCAGGTCCGGGACAAAGACCAGGCCCAGGTTGTTGTTGATGAAGTGCATGAGGACGGCCACCCAGATGTTGCCGGTCTTCATGTAGCCCCAGGCCATGACGACGCCGTAGCAGATGCAGCAGCCGACCTGGGCGGCAATGCTTTGCAGCGGGGTGTCGGGCGCGTAGTAGAACAGGTTCAGCGGCAGATGCCACAGGCCCCAGATCACGCCCAGCAGCACCACGCCCAGCCGGTTGCCGAACTTTGCCTGCATGTGCGGCTGCAGATAGTAGCGCCAGCCGTATTCCTCGCCAAAGAAGCAGAGGAAGCTGAGGAAGAAGTTGAGGATGACGTTGACCAGCATGATATAGGGCACCGGCGTGGCCAGATACTCCAGGTACTCGCCCTGGGTGCCGGTGAGGAACGCCGGCACAAAGATGCGCAGCACATACAGCCCTGCAAAAGCCAGGCTGCCGATGACGACGCCCTTTGTGCTGCCCTTGCGCCAGCCGATGCCGTAGGCGGCGCGCTTGGGATGCTTGGTCAGCGCCAGCCCCACCCAGGCGGCAATGCTGCCGCCCATGACGATAAAGTTGCTGATCAGCAGCCAGGGCAGCTGCGGCGCGGCTACCGACGCAATGGCGGATACCACCATGACCGCGGTGATCAGCAGGTAAAGCACAAAGAAACCGCGGGGGAGGTCCGGGTCGGCGCGGCGGGTGACCAGGTACCCCAGCATGACGCCCGCCGCCGGGTACATCATCTGCGCCAGCGGAAAAACGTTCACATCCGCGCCGGAAGCATAGCCAAAATACAGCGGGATGCCCATGAGATACGTCAGGCCAAAGGCAATGATCAAAAACAGCACCATACGGGTGCGGGATGCGCTTTTTGCGTTCATTTTTCGTCCTCCTCGGATTCTTCTGAAATGTCGTCCAGTGTTTTGCGCCGCTTTTTGTAAACGGCCGAGGCCGCCTGCAGCGCGGCGAACGCCAGCACCCAGGTAAAGGCCGCCGTGATGACCGCGCCGGGCAGGTAATCATAGTTCATCGCGCCGGCGATGGCCGCCGCGATCAGCGCCGTCATGGCGTTGGCGCCTGCTGTGGGCTGAAAGGTGCGGTCCCATAGCCCGGACCAGAGATTGGCCGCCAGCATGACCGCCGACGTTCCCACCAGCAGGATGCCCTCCGGCAGGTACTGGGCCAGCGGCGCGTCCTGCGCCGCCTGCACCACGATGGAAACCACCAGCCCGCCGTACAGCACCCAATAACCGTAATGCTCGATCTTGAGCTGCTTGATCTCCTGCATCTCGTCCAGCTTGCTGCGCTTGAAGATGGAATTCATTCCGGTTCGTCCTCCTCCCAGAACAGTTCGTCCAAAGATTTGCCCAGCACCCGGCAGATGGCACGGCACAGGCGGATGGTGGGGTTGTACTCGCCTTTCTCGATCGCGTGGATCGTCTGGCGCGAGACCCCCACCGCCGTGGCAAGGTCCCCCTGCGTCATGTCCTTCTCAGCACGGGCGGCTTTCAGCTTCAGGTTCTTTGCCATCGGGCCACCTCCGTTCTGGATACAGAATAGCACACGCATTCCATATTGTCAAGTATATATTACTTTTTTATCTTATAGCTTTACTTTTTGTCGCCCGTCTTTCTGCGGAAATTCTCCGGCCGCCATGCCCCGGCGCAGTTGCGGCTGAGGGTCGGACTGTGTTATGATACTAATATAAATACGAAAAAAGATGCGGCCCCCGCCGGGCGTGCTCCGGCAGGGCCAAAACGCTGATATAAAGGATGGCTTTGCTATGAAAGACGGATTTCTTGCGGTACGCGCGGCCTCGCCTGCGCTGCGCGTGGCCGACTGCGAATACAACACCGCCCAGATCCTGGCCGCCATGGAGGACGCCGGCCGGGCGGGCGTCCGGCTGCTGTGCCTGCCGGAACTCTGCCTGACCGGCTACACCTGCGGCGACCTGTTTTTGCAGGCCGCATTGCTCCGCGGCGCCGAGACGGGCCTGCGCGAGCTGCTGCGCGCCTCGCAGGAGCATGACATGGTGGTGCTGGCCGGGCTGCCCGTGGCGGCGGACGGCAAGCTGTACAACTGCGCGGCGGTGCTGGCCCGCGGCAGACTGCTGGGCCTGGTGCCCAAGACCTGGCTGCCCAATTACAGCGAATTTTACGAGCTGCGCCACTTTTCCCCCGGCCCCGCCGAGGTGCGGGAGCTGACCTTTGCCGGGCAGCGGACGCCGTTTGGCTCCCGCCTGCTGTTTGCCTGCCGCCAGATGGAAAGCTTTGTGCTGGGGGTGGAGCTGTGCGAGGATCTGTGGGCGCCGGTGCCGCCCAGCTGCGGGCTGGCGCTGGCGGGGGCCACCGTCATTGCCAACCTTTCGGCCAGCGACGAGACCATCGGCAAGGCGGACTACCGCCGCCAGCTGGTCTGCGGCCAGAGCGCCCGGCTGCTGTGCGGCTACCTGTACGCCGACGCCGGCCACGGCGAGAGCACCACCGACATGGTGTTTGCCGCCCATGATCTGATCGCCGAAAACGGCACGCTGCTTTGCGAGACCGGCCCCTTTGGCGGCAGCGCGGCCGAGACCCAGCTGGATCTGGACCGGATGCTGCGCGAGCGCATCCGCAACACCAGCTTCCAGCCCCGGCCGGAGGGCTATACCCGCGTGGACTTTGACCTGGAACCGGCCGAGGTCCGCCTGACCCGCCCGGTCTCCCCCGCTCCCTTTGTGCCGCAGGACACCGCCGACCGCGCCAACCGCTGCGAGACCATCCTGCGCATCCAGGCCGAGGGCCTTGCCAGCCGTATGGAGCACACCCATGCCAAGTGCGCGGTGGTGGGCATCTCCGGCGGGCTGGACTCCTGCCTGGCGCTGCTGGTGGCGGTGCGGGCCTGCCGGCTGCTGGGCGTGCCGGCGGATACCATCCACGCCATCACCATGCCCTGCTTTGGCACCAGCAGGCGCACCCGGCAAAACGCCGAGACACTGTGCGCCGCGCTGGGGGTGCGCTTTGCCGAGATCAACATCACCGCCACGGTGCAGAGCCATTTTGCCGACATCGGTCAGGACCCCGACTGCTACGATGTGACCTTTGAGAACTGCCAGGCCCGTGTGCGCACGCTGGAACTGATGGACTACGCCAACAAAAACGGCGGCTTTGTCATCGGCACCGGCGATTTGAGCGAGCTGGCGCTGGGCTGGGCCACCTACAACGGCGACCACATGAGCATGTACGGCGTCAACGCCGGCGTACCCAAAACGCTGGTGCGCCACATCGTGCGGTATGCGGCCGACAGCGCCGGCAGTGAAACGCTGCGCCGGGTGCTTTTGGATATTCTGGACACGCCGGTCAGCCCGGAACTGCTGCCCGCCGCCAGGGACGGCAGTTTCAGCCAGCAGACCGAGCAGCTGGTCGGCCCCTACGAGCTGCACGACTTTTATCTGTATTACGTGCTGCGGTTCGGGTTCGGCCCGGCCAAGATCTACCGGCTTGCCCGCGCGGCTTTCGCCGGACGGTACAGCGACGAGGTGCTTTTGTACTGGCTGCGCAGCTTTTACCGCCGGTTCTTTGCCCAGCAGTTCAAGCGCAGCTGCCTGCCGGACGGCCCCAAGGTCGGCTCGGTCACGCTGTCCCCCCGCGCCGACTGGCGCATGCCCAGCGACGCCAGCAGCGCGCTGTGGCTGAAGGAGCTGGAAGGGCTGGACGCCGGCGGCGATTCGGCAGAATGAATCTCGCAAAACAGAGAGCGAGGCCCCGCAGCCTGGGGCCTCGCTCTTTTGTACTTCTCCTAATTATCCGTAAAAATAAAGCAATTGCAAGCGGCTTACTCTGCGCCGGTCCGCTTGATGACCACGGCGATGGTCTTGAACAGCAGCTTGACGTCCAGTTTCAGCGACCAGTTGTCGATATACCAGACGTCCAGCTTGACGACCTCCTCAAAATCCTGGATATCGCTGCGGCCGCTGACCTGCCACACGCCGGTAATGCCCGGCTTCATCGAAAGCCGGCGCTTGTGGTGGCTCTGGTACTGCTCGTACTCGTCCAGCGTGGGCGGGCGGGTGCCCACCAGGCTCATCTGGCCGCGCAGCACGTTCCAGAACTGGGGCAGTTCATCGATGGAAGTGCGGCGGATAAAACGCCCCACTTTGGTGATGCGGGGGTCGTCGTCCATCTTGAACATATAGCCCTGCATCTTGTTTTTGCACAGCAGTTCCTTTTTGCGGGCCTCGGCGTCCTGGTACATGCTGCGCAGCTTGTAGATATAAAAGACGCGGCCGTTGAGCCCCACCCGCTTCTGCTTGAAAAACAGCGGGCCGCGGGATTCCAGCTTGAGCGGGATGGCCACCACCGCGATAACAGGCACCGAGAGGATCAGCCCCACAATGCTGCCGGCGATGTCCATGCAGCGTTTGATGATCAGGTCGGCGGTTTTGTGAACGGTTGGGGCAATGGTCACCAGCGGCACGCCGCACAGCTCCTCAATGCCGCCCTGCAGGTGCGGGGCCAGCACATCCTTCCGGTTTTTGGGCAGGAAACGCTCCAGCGCGGGGACATTCAGATGGATGGTCAGGCCCATGCTTTCCATCTCTTCCAGATAGGGCATCAGGGATTCGCCGGTGGCATAGGGCAGGTTGATATAGACCTCGTCCAGCGGCTCGCGACGCAGCCATTCCATAAAATCGTCGAAACTGGCCTTGACCGGGATGGACTCGATCCGTTCGGGCGCATGAGAGCCGGCATCCACCAGCGCCACGCCGACGATGCGCTGGCTCCAGTTTTCCCGCAGGCCGGCCAGGAACTCCGGCGCCCGGTCCTGGGTGGTGACAACCCCCACCAGCGAGGCCATGCTGCCCTTGTAAAACTTGCGGCTCAAATAGCGTTTCAGCCACATGCGCAGCACAAACAGGCAGACCAGGTTGCCGCCCACCACGCCGACATAAAGATACCGCGATTCCAGCAGCGGCGCCTTGGTGATCAGCAGAAACACCGCCAGCGCGGCGGCAAACAGCCCGTCCACCCGCACGCAGTCCAAAAACTCCTGCCGGGCGGTGCGCCGGACGATGTTCTGCGCGCTTTCGGCCACCAGAAACACCAGCAGGAACACCAGCAGCAGGATCAGCACAAATTGCAGGATATCCTCGCCGGAATATTCCAGGATCACGCCGAGCACCCCGTCCAGCAGCAGCCATGAGATCACGGTGCTGAGCACAAGGCTGGCCAGATCCACCGCAAACACCATCGCGTATTGCAGCTTCTCTCTTTTTACCATGTTGGATCGAACTCCCCGTTGCGGAAATCTATTCAAACCGCGCCAAACTGCGCTGCGCGCAAGGCCGGCGCCGGCACATTCCTGCCACGGGCGGCCGGGGGCCGCCCGCATTTCTATATATCATACCATGTTGGGGGCGCAAATAGCAATGCCTGCACGGCCGGATGTGCCCCGCCGTTTGCCGGGGCCCTATCCGGAAAAGGCGCCGTCGAACACCTCGCCCTCGATCCGGCAGATATCCGCCAGCGGGATCTGGCTGCCGTCGGTCAGGCACAGCAGCCCGCTTTCCAGGTCAACACGGCGCACCCGGCCCTCCACGGTGACGTAGGCGCCGCCTTCCTTGGCAGGGTCCGGCTCAAAGCAGACAAGCCGCACCAGCGGACGGCTGCTCTGTTCGCGGCACAGCACCGCCACGCGGCGGTTCAAAAGCGCCTGCGTTTCCTCGTCCAGCACCGCACGGGCATCCGTCAGGCGGGCGGTCTCGGCGATGGCGTCGCCGTAGCCGGTCAGCGCCGCAAACGGCGAAAACTGGGCGGCGCGGTCCTGCATGGCCATGGGTCGGTGCCGGGCCGAGACATGGCGCGGCAGATCGATGATATCGTCATAGCGGCGGGGGTCCTGATCGTCTGTGCCGTGCATGGCTGTGCCTGCCTTTCCTTGCAAATGCGCCCCGGCCAGGACCGGAATCCGTCATGCCGGGACTGTTATCATGTACCCGTTAAGCCTTGTGCCCGCCGATGGTGTTGTTGCGCTCCTGCGCCGTGGCGCCTTCCTGCAGGTCCATCCCTTTTAGGATCGCGTTTTTGCCGTACTTTTTCTGGATGTCCAGCATGGCGTGCTGGATGTGCTTTTCCCGGTCCTCGGCCTGGCGCTCGGCTTCCTCGCGGCGCTGCTCCGCCGCATAGTCGGTGAACAGATCCAGCTGGCAGGCTGCGGCGGCCTCCCGCCGGGCGGCTGCTGCCTCGGCCTCCACATGGCAGGCGGTCAGGTTCAGCCTCCGCACCAGCAGCGCCGGGTCCACCACCCTGTCGTACAAAGCCAGCACCGCGTCCACGATCCGCCGGGTGGAGGAACTGGCGCGGGGCAGGTTGGCCGTGCCGTGGGCGTGTTTGGGCACCGGGCGGCCGTAGCGGTCGGATGCGACCTGGCCGCGATAGGCGCTGCGCCGGGCAGGGTCGGTCAGGTTTTCGCGGTCATAGCCGACGGTCAGGACCAGCTGGCTGGTCACCAGCCCCTTGTCCACCAGGCCGAGCACCAGGCTTTCGGCCATCTCCCGCACCACCAGGCGGGCTTTGTCCGCTGTGTAGGGGCAGGGCAGGATCTGCCCGCTGCCCACGCTGCTGCTTTGGGGCCGGTACGCCTTGATGTCCGCGATGGTGCATGGCTCCCAGCCCCAGGCATGGTCGATGAGAAGCTCGGCATTGACGCCGAACAGGCGGTAGAGCAGTTCCTCGTTGTAGACCTCGCCGGGACGTCCCAGCGAGCAGCGGGCAATGTCCCCCATGGTATACAGCCCGTGCTCCTCCAGCTTTTTGGCATAGCCGTGCCCCACCCGCCAGAAGTCCGTCAGCGGCCGGTGGGTCCACAGCGTGCGGCGGTAGGACTGCTCGTCCAACCGGGCAATGCGCACGCCGTCGGCGTCGGGCTGCACATGCTTGGCGCCGATGTCCATCGCCACCTTGCACAGGTACAGGTTGCTGCCCAGGCCCGCCGCCGCGGTCAGGCCGGTGGTTTTGAGCACGTCCGTGATCATCGTCTTGACCAACTGCCGCGGGGACATATCGTAGGTTTTCAGGTAACCGGTCAGGTCGATGAACACCTCGTCGATGGAGTAGACATGGATATCCTCCGGCGCGATATACTTGAGATAGACGTTGTACACCTGGGTGCTGCGCCGGATGTAATGGGCCATGCGCGGCGGGGCAACAATATAGTCCACCGCCAGCGACGGGTTTTGCGCCAGCTCCCCGGCAAAGCAGGAACTGCCCGCCAGTGTACGGCCGGGCGCGTCCTGTCTGCGCCGGGCATTGACCAGGGCCACCTTCTGCACCACCTCAAACAGGCGCGGGCGGCCGGGGAGACCGCAGGCTTTCAGGCTGGGCGAGACCGCCAGGCAGATGGTCTTTTCGGTGCGGGAGGCATCGGCCACCACCAGGTTGGTGGCAAGGGGGTCTAGCCCCCGCTCGATACACTCCACCGAGGCGTAGAAGGATTTCAGGTCGATGGCCGCGTAAACGCGCTGCCCGGCGTTTTCCTGCATCGATATGCCCCCTTCCCTGCGCACGGTCTTTCTGCCTTTTATCATATACCATTTCCCGGCAAAAGGCAAAGAGGAAAAGGGCGCCTTCCCGCCGATGCGGGGCCGGCCGGTCCAGCGGCACGGCGCGCGGCGTCTCTTTTTGACACAGTGCCTTTTTTGTCTATACAGGGGCGGCGATCTGTGAATTGAGTGCTGCGGCCAAATCCGCTAGAATAAAATTGCAGTACCGCACAGCCGGAAAAGCCCCCCCTGCCTGTGTGCCGCCCGTCCCTCTGCTTTTGGCGGGCAGGCAGGCCCAGACCCGCCGGAGAAGGAGTTTTACAGTAAAATGAAAGACGCGATCGATCTGCTTGTCAGCCTGGACCAAAATTATCTGCCCCAGCTGCGGGTCATGCTGACCTCGGTTTATCTGAATGATCCCGGCACGCCCTGCCGGGTATACCTGCTGCACAGCGGCATCCCCGCCCCCGTGCTGGAGCAGCTGCGGCAGGAGCTTGCCCGGCTGGATTTTACGCTGCATCCCATCCCGGTGGACGACGCACTGTTTCAGGACGCGCCGGTGATGCAGCAGTACCCTAAAGAGATGTATTACCGTCTGCTGGCCGGCCAGCTGCTGCCGGAAGAACTGGACCGGGTGCTGTACCTGGACCCGGATATCCTGGTGATCAATTCGCTGCAGCCGCTGTGGCAGGCGGACATGGAGGGCTGCCTGTTTGCCGCGGCCGCCCACACCGGCCTGACCGAGCTGGCCAACAATGTCAACCGGCTGCGCCTGGGCACCGAGCAGAACTATTACAATTCCGGCGTGCTGCTGATCGACCTGGCCCGCTGCCGGCAGGAGATCGTGCCGGAGGACATTTTTGCCTTTGTCCGCGCCCACGGCCCGGAGCTTCTGCTGCCCGACCAGGATATCCTGAACGCCATGTACGCCGACCGCATCCTGGCGCTGGATGACGTGATTTGGAATTACGACGCCCGGAATTACCGGAACTATCTGATGCGCAGCTACGGCGAAGCCGACCTGCCCTGGGTGACGGCGCACACGGCGATCCTGCATTTCTGCGGCCGGGAAAAGCCCTGGAAACCGCACTACCGCCGCCGGTTCGGCGTTTTGTACCTGCACTATATGCAGCTGACGGCGCGGCTGCTGGCACCGGACGAAGCCGGCCTGCCCGACGCCCCCGACTTTGACCAAACGGAAACCGCATAGCGCCCAGCCGCAGTTTGGGGGATGAACGACCGAAAAAGAGAGGGTCAGTATTCGATGCCCTCCCTGGCAGGGATGCCCTGCTCAAACGGGTGGCGGTGGCAGCGCATCTCGGTGCTGTAATCGGCGGCCCGGCGCATCCAGGGGGCCGGGTCGCGGCCGGTCAGCACCGCCTCGCATCCGGCGGGTCGTTCCAGCACCGCCTGCCGCAGCAGGTCCCGGTCCACGGTATCCAGCGTCCAGGCGGCGCAGGCTTCGTCCAAAACCAGCAAATCGCAGGGGGCAGCCAGCGCCCGGCGCAGCAGTTCCGTCTGCTGGATGCGCGCTGCGGCCTTTTCCTCCGGCGTCATCTGGAACACAAATTTGCTGTCCTTCATTTCCGAAAAGACGGCCGCGCCCAGGCGGCGCAGCGGGGCCAGCTCGTGGCTTGAACCATCCTTCAAAAACTGTACAAAGGTGACCCGGCGGCCGCAGCCCAGTGCGCGCACGGCAAGGCCGGCGGCTGCGGTGGTCTTGCCCTTCCCCTCGCCCCAGTACAGATGCAGCAGTCCTTTTTCCATCGGAAGTCTCCTTGAGCCGGGCGGTATGCAGCGCCGCCCGCTATTTGTATGCAGAAAGCAAAAAGCCGCCGGAACCTTCGTTCCAGCGGCCTTTCGTTGGTGGAGATGAGGGGGATCGAACCCCTTACCTCTTGAATGCCATTCAAGCGCTCTCCCAGGTGAGCTACACCCCCATGTTGTTGTCTTGGGGAGGTCTCTGTCTCCCGGCGACGTGTTTTATTATAGCACAGGTTGGGCAAAAGTCAACACTTTTTTTGAATTTTTTTGATTTTTTCGAAGGACGCTCCGATTTCTTCGCTGTTTCGTTCCATTTTCAAAAATATGATCCCATGTACAGGGGCGGAACAGGAAAAAAGCCGAAAAAAGTGTTAGCTGGCAGCCGATGCTGAGTACAGGCTGCCTTCTATATATCTGCCGCCCCCTTGACACGGCGGGAAGGAGCTGGTATACTCAATTTGTGGTTAGCTTACGCTAATTACAAGGCTTTGCTCTGGTTCGTATTGGCGGGTGTTTGCAGCACCCGCCATATACGTATCCAAACAGGCAGGCAATATCCTCATCCCGGCCGGCTCGGCCTACCGCCGTATGCCGCTTGACCGGGATCCAAAATACCGCCAAACGATAAGGAGGGAGATCTTATGCAGCCTGCCGCGCTTGCTGTGATCCTGCTGGCATCGCTGAGCACCGCCGGCCTGCTGGCTTTTCGGCGCCGCCTTCTGCGGCGGCTTGCGGTCACCGGCCGCGGGGACGGCGGCCAAACGCCTGCGGGGTATCCCTTCTGCGCTATCCTGCTGCTGGACCCGCCCGGCGACGGGGACGCCGCCCGGCTGGAGCAGGCGCTGAACCGCCTGGACGGCGTCCGTGCCCGCGTGGAGCCCGGCGGCCGCCGCGCGGTCGTTTACACCCGCCGCCCGCCGGACCGCCGGCTGCTGACCCGCACTGCCGAGGACGCCCGCTGCCGGGTGGCGCGGTATACCCGAACGGCATAACTGGCACGGCCGCCGATTTTTGTATCTGTCCTGCGTATCCGCCGCCAGGCCATCGTCCAAATCCATCCGAATCTGTCTGCCTTTCTTTATAATAGGGATAATAGGATTTCCCAGGCAAAGCCCCGACGTTCTTAGCGGAGTGCGCACAAGGAAGCTTTGCCGAAAATCTAACCAAAACAGGCCGTTGGCTGCGTTGCCGTCGCTTGGCGTCCACAAAGGACGCCGGCGTTCCGGCGCCTTGCCACCGGCCTGTTTTTGCGATTTTTTCGATGCTTCGCAGTTTTGCCGCTTGCGCGGCAAAACCAAAGCTTCCTTATGCTTACTCCGCTTTACGCGCCGGGGCTTTGCCGTTTTTTATCTGCCTTCTCCCCCGCCGGCGGCCGGGTCCGGTTCCGCGTCGGCGGGGCGCAGCCGCAGCAGGATGGTCAGCAGGTCGCCGTCCAGCACCGCGTCCACCGTGCCGCCCATGGCCTCGGTCAGCTGGCGGACAATGGACAGCCCCAGCCCGGCCCCGCCGCCGCTGCGGGCAGCATCGGCCCGCCAGAACCGGTCGAACAGATGCTCCACCTGGAGTTTGGCCGGGTCGGGCACCCGGTTGGTCAGGTGCAGCGCGTCGGCGGTCTGGGTGATCTCCAGCGTACCGCTGCCGTGGCGGGCGGCGTTCAAGATCAGGTTGCGCAATACCCGCGCCAGCGCCTCCGGTTCAGCCAGGACCCGCGCCCCCTGCCGGGGAAAGTCCAGCCGGGGCGCAACGCCCGCCTGCTCCAGCTGGGGGTACAGCGCGGCCAGCGCGTCGCATACGGCGGGATACAGGGCGGTGGGGCAGCACTGCGCCGGGCGGGGGTCGGCGGTCAGGCGGGTGTACAGAAACAGCTCGTCCAGCAGCTGCTGCAGATCCTGGAGCCGGCGCTGGACGGTGCCCAGGTACTCCGCGCGCCGGGCCGGGTCGTCGGTCTGGCGCAGCAGTTCCAGGTAGCCGGCCGCCCCGGTCAGCGGGGTGCGGATGTCGTGCGAGACCGCCGCCATGGTATATTGCAGCTCCCGCCCGGCCCGCTGCGCCTCCACCGCCTGGTCCCGGCTCTGCCGCAGCCGCGCGTTGATGGCCCGGCACAGCCGCAGCGAGTCCGGCGACTGCACGCCGGCCGAAAGCTCGGCGTTGCTGTCCGGCGGCAATTCCTCCAGCTGCCTGGCCCAGGCGGCGCACTGGGCGTGCCAGAGCAGGCGCTCGATGACCAGGGCGGCGCAGACAAGCGCAAGCAGAACGGTGACAGCCAACAGCATGGCGGGTCCCTCCATTTCCTTTTTGCGGGTAAGGCGTTGCGGGCGGTCAGGCGGCGTCCCGCTTTTTCAGCACAAGCAGGCTGAGCAGCGCATACACCGCCACCCAGGCCAGCGAGACAGCTGCCACCGCGACGAACCGGGGCAGGTCAAAGGCGATGGGCACCAGGCTGTTGGCCCGGTACAGCGTAACGTCCATAAGGTTAAAGGGCAGATGGAACACGCCCCAGAAACCGTCCAGAGACGCCTGCAGCAGGCAGACGCCCAGCAGCACCGCCACCAGCTGCGCCACGCCCTCGCGCCGGAACAGCAGCGCCGCAAAGCTGCCCAGCATGGCAAAGCCCCAGCAGACCAGCCATTTCAGAAAAACAAACTGGGCAATGTCCTGCGGCGCGTCCAGGCGGACCGGCAGGCCGAACAGCCTGCCGAACGCCAGCATCCCCGCCACATACAGCACGACCACGGCCAGCGCCGCGATGCCGCAGCTGACACAGCGGGCCGCCACATAGCGGCCGCGGCGGGCGTGGACGGCAAAAATATTTTTGGCAAAGCCGGACGTCAGCTCCGCCGCGCCAAACAGCGCCATGACCCCGGCGCTGAGCATGGTCGCAAACTGTCCGTCGTCCACAAGCTCCAAAAGCGTCATCTGTTGGAACTGTTCGGCCTGGGCATAGTCCCCGGCGGTGATCTCCGCCCCCTGGCCGGCCATGGCGGACAGCATCTGTGGGCTTGCCACCAGGCTCATGGCAAAGCAGACAAACAGCAAAACCAGCAGCTCCGTCAGTACAGCGGTGCGCATCTCGCCGCCGTGCGTCAGGCGGCGGCAGTCCATCCGCAGCAAAGATAGCATGATGGATGTTCCCCTCTCTTTCTCTTTTCGTCAGGGCGGCGCGGCAAAAAGCGCCCGCCGCCCGGTCTGTGTTCTTCTTTCCGTATTTTTCGCAAGCCGCGGCGCGGCAAAAATCATCATGGCGCCGAACGCCCAGCAGACCAGCCACTTCAAAAAAGACCACTGCAGCCTCGCACCACGCGGCGGCAGTCCATGCGAAACAGCTCAGGCATGGTCCTGCCCTCCCATCAGGTCCAGAAAGTAGTCCTCCAGCTCCTGCCGGTGCAGCGAGACTGCCTGCACCGCGATGCCTGCACCGGTCAATGCGGCGGTGACGGTGGCCGGGTCGGCCTGCTGCAGAATGTGCAGTTCCCCTTCCGGCAGGACCTCGTACTCCCGTATCCCCAGCGCCTGCTCCAGCACCACGGCGGCGCGGCGGGCGCCCTCCTGGCCGTTTACCCGGACCAGCAGGTAGTCGCGGCATTTCTTTTGCAGTTCCGCGGCGCTGAGCTCGGCGGCCATGCGGCCGTTCTGCAGGATGCCGTAATGGGTCGAGATCTTTTCCAGCTCGCCCAGAATATGGGAACTGACCACGATGGTGACGCCGTTTTCCCGGTTGAGCCGCAGCAGCAGCGCCCGCAGCTGCAGGATGCCTTCCGGGTCCAGGCCGTTGAGCGGCTCGTCCAGCAAAAGCAGGTCGGGGCTGCCCAGCAGCGCCAGCGCGATGCCCAGGCGGCGTTTCATGCCCATGGAATATTTCTTGACCTTTTTGCCTCCCGCCGTGCCCAGCCCCACCAGGCCCAGCATCTCGTCGGCGCGGCGCTTTTCATCGGTCAGGCCCATGGCGACGGCTTTCAGGATCAGGTTTTCCCGCCCGGACAGGGTGGGATAGGCGCCGGTCTCCTCGATCAGCGCGCCCACCCGGCGGCGGGCCAGGTCGTCGTCCACCGGCTTGTCAAACAGCCGGATCTCGCCCGATGTGGGGTACGCCAGGCCGCAGAGCATTTTCAGCGTGGTGGATTTTCCTGAACCGTTGCGGCCGATAAACCCGTAGATCGCCCCTTTGGGCACGTGCATCTCCAGATGGTCCACCGCCGGCAGCCTGCCATAGTTCTTGCACAGCGAAGCGGTGCGTATCACATCCATGTAGGTTCCTCCTTTTTGCGGGGGCGTATGGCCGCCCCCTGTGATGTCCCTATTATCGCCGGCAAATGCTAAGGAAATGGCCAGAAAAAGATAAAGAAAGGATAAAGAAGCGTGCCGGAGGGGCGCGCTTCTTTATTTGCGGGTATGAGAGAAAATATGGCCGGGCGGCATGGCTTATGCCTTCAGCTTGAAGCCGATGCCCCACACCGTCTCGATGCCCTCGTCGGCGCCGGCGGCGCGGAGCTTGGCACGCAGGTTGCTGATGTGGACGTTGATGGTCTTGTCCTCCACAAAATAGTCCTGCTGCCAGACCTGCTCGTAGATCTCCTGCCGGGTGAACACCTTGGCGGGGCGGGCGGCCAGCAGGGCGGCGATATCAAACTCATGGGCGGTCAGCGGCACCGGCCGCCCGGCGGCGGTCAGCACGCGGGCGTCCAGGTCGACGGCCCAGTTTTTGTAGGTCAGCCGGTGCACCGGCATGGCGGCGCCGGCGTGGCGCAGCTGCACCTGGATGCGCGCCCACAGCTCCTCCAGCGCAAAGGGCTTGGTCAGGTAGTCGTCGGCGCCCTGGTCCAGCAGTTCCACCTTGTCGGAAAGCCCCGTCCGGGCCGACAGCACGATCACCGGTGCAGGCAGCTCGGCGCGCAGGGCGGCGATCAGCTGCTGCCCGGTCATGCCCGGCAGCATCAGGTCCGCCACCACCAGATCGGGCCGGTGCGCCCGCCACTGCAGCGCGCCCTCGGTGCCGGAAAACGCCTGCACGCAGCTGCAGCCCCGCGCAGTAAGATATTCCGCCACCGCATTGTTGATGTCGGCATCATCCTCGACGATCAGGATCTTTGTCATCGGTATGCTCCTTTCCCCCAAAGGGCGGGCGCAGCGCCCGCAATGGCTCCATTATAGTACACCGCCTGGCCCCGCGCAATGCGGCGGCCGGAGGGTTTTGGCTCGCAGGCGGCGGGCAGGAGCAAATTTTACAGGCCGGGGGCTTGACAATCGGGCCGATTCGTGTATTATTGTATTAGGCACTTAATACAAGCACACAATTTGATCCGATACCCCAGGAAAGGAGGGGGCCCCATGCAGTGGAATATCACAGCCGGGCGGCCGGTGTACCTGCAGCTGATCGAACAGATCGAGCTGGCCATCGTCACGGGCGAGTACCCCGCCGGCAGCCGCATCCCGCCGGTGCGGGAGCTGGCGGCCCAGGCGGGCGTCAACCCCAACACGATGCAGCGGGCCTTGCAGGAGCTGGAAAGCCGCGGCCTGCTGCAGGCCCAGCGCACGGCCGGGCGCATCGTGACCGCCGACACCCCCGCCCTGCAGGCGCTGCGCACCCGGCGCGCCCTGGCCCGCGCGCAGGCGTTTTTGCAGGAGATGCAGGCCCTGGGCTGCACCCGCGCCGAGGTGGACGACCTGCTGGCGCAGGCCGCCCGCAATCTGCCCCCAAAGGAGGAAGCATAATGGAAAAGATTTTAGAGACCTTTCATTTAAGCAAGCGGTACGGCGCCCGGTGGGCGCTGCAGGATCTGAGCCTGGGTTTGGAGCCGGGGCGGCTGATCGGGCTTTTGGGCCCCAACGGCAGCGGCAAGACGACGCTGATCAAGCTGGCGGCCGGCCTGCTGACGCCCACCGCCGGCCAGGTGCAGATCGGCGGGCAGGCCCCCGGCCCCTCCACCAAAAAGATGACGGCCTACCTGCCCGACCGGATGGCCCTGCCCACCGAGTTCCGCGCCGACGACGCGGTGGCCTTTTACCGGGACTTTTTCCCCGATTTTGATGCCGCCAAGGCATCCGAGATGCTGGCCGACCTGAAGCTGGACAGCAAGCAGCGCATCGGCGCCATGAGCAAAGGCACCCAGGAGAAAGTACAGCTCTGCCTGACCATGAGCCGCGCGGCCAGGCTGTACCTGCTGGACGAGCCGCTGGGCGGCGTGGACCCGGCCGCGCGGGAGTATATCCTGCAGACCATCCTGCGCAATTACAGCGAGGACGAGGCGGTGCTGCTGTCGACCCACCTGGTGGGCGACATCGAAAAGGTGCTGGACGAGGTGGTGTTCCTGCGCGAAGGACGCCTGATGGCCCACACCGCCGTGGACGCCCTGCGGGAGGAGCAGGGCAAGAGCGTGGACGAATATTTCCGGGAGGTGTTTCGCTGATGGCAAAGCTGATGCGGTACGAGGCAAGGTCCGACCTGCGGCTGCTTTTGCCGGTCTATGCGGCCTGCCTGACACTGGGGATACTGTCGTGCCTGCTCCGCCTGCTCCCCGACGCCGGCGGCAACACGCTTTGGCAGCTGGCGATGGCGGCGATCTGCACGCTGCTGCTTTGCGCGGCCGTCACCGCCCAGATCGCCGCGCTGGCTGCCGGGCCGGCCGTCAGCCTGATCCGCTTTTACCGGACACTGGGGACGCGGGGGCACTTTTTCTTCTCGCTGCCGCTGCTGCCCGCACAGATGCTGGGCGCGCATCTTGTGCTTGCGCTGGCATGGACCGCAGCCGGGGCGCTGCTGGTGTATGCCCTGTTCCTGCTGGGCATGCCGCTGTTCGCCGGCCTGAACGGGGATCTCTATTCCGGGCAGCGGCCGCTGCCCGACCTGCTTGCGCTGCTGGCGCTGATGCTGCTGTTTGCCGCCATGCTCTACCTCTGCTTTTGCCTGGCGGCGGCCGTCTCCACCCGGCTGGGCCATATCCGCCTGCCCATGACGGCGGCGCTGCTGTTCTGCTTTGCCCTGGCCGCCGGTGCGGCGTTTCTTTTCCTGATGGCGGCAGCCGGGCGGTTCGGCGTCTCTGCGCTGCCTTCCGGCGGTGCGCCCGGCCTGCCCTTCTGCACCATGCTAGGGCACTGCGCAGTGCCGCTGCTGCTGGTGGACGCCGGTCTGTGGGGCCTTTGCTGCCGGCAGCTTGGCCCCCGGCTGGAACTTGCCTGAGATGCTGAAAGGAGGAAACCCGTATGCTGCGCAAACTGATGAAATATGACCTGTGGGCCATGGGACGGGTGCTGCTGCCGGTGTGGGCGGGGGCGGTGCTGCTGACTCTGGTCATGCTGGGGCTGCAATTTTTGCCCACATGGTTCCCTGCCCTGCTGACCGGCAGCTACCGGATGACGCTTTCGCTTTTGTACAGTCTGACCATACTTGCCGTGGTCTTAGCGGTGACCATTGTGTGCGTGGTGGTCAACCTGCTGCGCACCTACGGGATGCTGGGACAGTCGGCCTACCTGATGTTCAGCCTGCCGGCGACCACCGGCCAGCTGATGCTCTCCCGCTTTTTGTGCGCCGTAGGCTCCACCGCGGTCAGCATGGGGCTGACGGTGGGGCTGCTGGCCGCGCTGACTGCGACGGCGCCTGCGGTCCAGCTCCACGCAAACGGCAGCGACATCCTGATTTTGCCCGTTGGCGAGACCGCGCCCGCCTTTTGGGGGCTGTTTGTGCTTTTGTGCGCCGGCCTGTGCTTTGCCTACACCGTGGTGCTTGCCTGCGTGGCCATCGGCGGGCAGTGGCCGCAGCAGCGGCTGGGCGCCACCGTGGTCTGCTATCTGGGCCTGAGCTACGGGCAGGGCATTCTCTCCTTCGCGCTGATATTCGGCCTGTTTTTGGCTGCGGAGGTGGGCGGACGCGACCTGGTGACCCAGTTCAGCGCCTGGATGAGCCGGCACCTTTACACCGGCATCGGGCTTTTTGCCTGCGGCCTGGCCTTGCTTTTCGCCCTGCTTGGTGGTATCCTGTGGGTAGTCGCCCACCGGCTGCTGAGCCGGCGGCTGAACCTGGCCTGACGTCCGCCGGAGGGCGGCGTCTCTGCCCGGATCGTCTGTGCTCCCCGCCCCGCGCGGGGGAACCCAAAGGAGGACTACGATGCAACAACGCCAATATGTCTGCCCCAAATGCGGCTGCACCGAATACGAGGCCGATCAGCTGCAGGCCACCGGAGGCAACTTTGCCAAGCTGTTTGACGTGCAGAACAAGAAATTTGTGACCGTAAGCTGCTGCAGCTGCGGTTATACCGAGCTGTACCGCCAGACCGGCGGCGAAGGCTGGGATGTGCTGGACTTTTTTATGGGCAATTGATTTTTTGCTTTCCCCTGCCCCGCGCTTTGCGTTTTGCATTGCGCGGGGCAATCTGGTATAATGCCGGAATAGAGCACTTTTAGCGGCCCGCGGCGTAAAACCGGCGGGCCGCGGAAATCCAACACAGAAAGCAGGGCGTTTGCATATGCTGCTGGCCGTGGACATCGGCAATACCAATATCTGTATCGGCGTTTTGGAGGGCGACGAGGTCCGCTCCACCACCCGCATGGTCACCCGGCCCCGCTGCACGGCGGACGAGTACACCGCCGAGCTGAAATTTCTTTTGCGGCGCATCGGGGTGACCCCCGCCGATGCACAGGGCGTGATCGTGTGCAGCGTGGTGCCGGGGCTGACCCGGCCGCTGGCCGACGCCTGCCGCCGCCTGACCGGCCGCGACGCCATGCTGGTGAGCGTGGCGCTGGACACCGGCCTGACCATGGATGTGGACGCCCCGGAACGGGTGGGCCAGGACCGCCTGGCCGACGCGGCTGCCGCGGCGGCGCGCTATCCCCTGCCCTGCATGACCGTCGACCTGGGCACCGCCACCACCTACAACGTGATCGGCGAGGGCGGGGTGTTTTTGGGCGGGTTCATCGTGCCGGGGGTGCAGACCAGTTTGCGGGCCATCAGTGCCGGCACGGCCCAGCTGCCGCCCATCGCGCCCGAAACGCCCGGCGAGCTGATCGGCAAAAATACCGTAGCCTGCCTGAACAACGGCGCCATGTTTGGCACTGCGGCCATGCTGGACGGCCTGGCCGACCGGGTGGAAGCCCAGCTGGGCCGGCCGCTGACGGTGGTGGCCACCGGCGGGCTGGCGCCCTATATCCTGCCCTGCTGCAAGCGCCTGGTCCACTACGACGCCGACCTGCTGTTCCACGGGCTGGCGCTTTTGTACAGGAAAAATCAAAAGCACTGAACCGTCGCCCGCTTTCCCCGACAGTTTTGGCTTTTGCAGAAAAAGTCCGGCCGCTTTCGGCTGAACCGACAGATGCAAAAATGGCGTTCCCGCCAAGGCGGGAACGCCATTTCTTTGTTTGATTTCAGCTCGTCAGACCCGGTAAGCCGGCTGAGATCAGCCCTCGTAGCTCACGGTGATGGCGCTGACAGCGGGGGTGACGTTCTGGTCGAAGCTGTCATCCACAACCAGGGTGCCATCGACGATCTCCTGGAACAGGGTGTCGTACTGCTCCTGGGTGAAGGTGGTGAACTGAGAAGTCTCCATCGGCAGGCCGACGCAGTCCTCGGCAGCGCCCAGAACGGACTGCTGGCCGGCGTAAACCTCGCTCCAGGTCCAGTCGTTGGCCATGCAGTCGGTCAGAGCGACGTTGACGGAGTTGGCCAGAGCCTTCATGGCAGAGGTGACGACGAAATCGCCCAGGTTGGACTGGTCGACGTCAACGCCGATCATCTTGCCGTTGTTGGTCTCGGCCGCCGCTGCGCAGGAGTTGCCGACCTGGCCGCCGCAGGCAAAGACGACTTCGGTGCCGGTGCTGTACCAGCTGTCCATGGTGCTGACGATCTCGTCGCTGGCCTCGAAGGTGCCGGAGTACCAGTAGCGGATGTTGACGCCCTCGACGCCCAGCTCGGTGGCGGCAGCCTCAGCGCCCTGCACAAAGCCGTAGCCGTAGCGGATAACGGCAGGCACAGCCATGCCGCCCAGGAAGCCCAGCTGGGTGTAGCCGTCAGCCACAGCAGCGTAGCCGGCCAGGTAGCCGGCCTGCTCCTCTTTGTAGGTGATCAGAGCGGTGTTGGTGGTGACGTACTCGCTGACATCGGCATCGTCGCCGGCGCCGGCAGCGCCCTTCATGTCATCGGTGGAAACGTCCAGCGCCAGGAAGGCGATGTCGGGATAGCGGCTCTGCACGTCGTACAGGGTGCTGGCAAACAGGTAGCCGGCCATAACAACGACCTGAGCACCGTCGTTCACAGCGTTGTCCACCTGCTCGATACGGGCAGCGTCAGAGTCCTCGGTGGGACGGTAATAGTTGGCAGCCAGGCCGTTGGCCTCGCAGAAATCCTGCACGCCCTGCCAGGTGTACTGGTTGAAAGACTGGTCGTCGATGTTGCCCACGTCGGTGACGAAAGCGATATCGGTAACAGCCTCGGTCTCGGTGTTGGAAGCCTCGCTGGTCGCACCCGAAGTGGTGGACGAGGCATCAGACGCAGCCGAGGAGGTGTCGCCGGAACAGGCAGCCAGAGACAGCGCCATGCAGCCGGCCATGATCAAAGCAAGAATCTTCTTCATGGTTTGCTCTCCTTTTTGTTGGGTTGCGCAGGGGCGCAGCGCCCCTGCCATACAAGAAAAAGTATAGACCATCCCGTCGGATTTTGCAATGAAAATGGGCATTACAAAACCATAACAATCTTGACATCGTTTTTACACAAAGCGCCGGCAGGCAAAATTTTTGGCGTCCGTCAGTCAGTTTTGGTAGTCGTATGTCACGTTGGACATCTGCGGCATCACGTCGGGGTCAGGGTCGGAATACCGCTCCACCCGCAGCGAACCGCTGACCAGGCGGTCATACACGTCAGCGTAAGCCTCCTGGCTGAAGTTCAAGAAAGACCACTGGGCCGTTGCCAGCCCCAGCGCCCCGACCGACACGCCAAGCCGCTCGCTCTGGCCGGCCTGCTCCTCATCCCAGCCGGCACCGTCGGCGTAAAAAGCGTACAGCTGCTGCTGTACCACCGTCGAGAACCGCTTGACTGCCGAACCAATGACGGTGCTACCCAGCGATGACTGATCCCAATCCGCGGCAACCACCCGGCCGCCGCTTTCCCCCGCCGCGTCCACGGCGCTCTGCGCCATGGCGCCGCCGGCGGCAAAAACCAGCTGGGTGCCCTCGGCGTACCAGCTGCTCATGCGGGCCGCGATGTCCTCCGACGCCTCGTACTGGCCGCTGTACCAGATCTTGGCCGTCACTTCCACGCCGTTGCGCTCGGCCGCGGCCTGCGCACCCTGCAGAAAGCCGGTGGAGTACCGCACGATGCCGGGCAGCTGGTCCGCGCCCAGAAAGCCCAGGCTGGTATAGTTGTCCGAAACCGCCGCATAGCCGGCCAGATAGCCGGCCTGCTCCTCGCTGAACAGCACACAGTGGACGTTGGCGGCGGTGGAATAGCTGGCATAGTCGGCGCTGTGCGGCTCGCCGTCCAGCATCAGGTAGCTGACGGTGGGATAGTTGTTCTGCAGCTCATACAGCGGGTTTTCCATATCCGCGCCGGCGCAGACCACCAGTTCCGCACTCTCGGCTGCCTGACGAAGGGCTTCCTGATTGGCCTCGGTGCCCTCGCCCTCCGCGGTGAACAGCTGGGCGGTAAACCCGAAATTTTCGCAGAAGTCCTGCACCCCCTGCCACAGCAGGGCGTTCACGCCGGTCTCGGCGCCGGTGCTGTTGACCGCCAGCGCGATGGTAGCGCCGGCGTCGGGCAAAGGCTCGGCGTCTGCCGCAGGCAGCAGCAGATAGCTGCCGTCATCCTGCAAAGCCAGCGAAGTCTCGTCCTGGGCCTGCTGCCCGTCGGCGCAGGCGCACAGGCCGGCCAGCATCCCCGCACACAGTGCCAGGGAGATCCATTTTTTCATCAAAGGTATAACTCCTTAACGGATAAATTGTCGGATAGCTTGCCGCCGTTCCCCCTGCGGGAACGGCCCAACCAGTATGACGGATGGGCCGCGGTTTGTCAAGCCGGCGGGGGTCAGTGTTCCACGTTGGCCGGGCCGAAGCCCAGCGGCAGCAGCCGGCCCAGCGTCAGTTCCTGGTAATCCTCCTCGCTTTTGGCAAGAATGACCCGCAGGCCATTGCCGCCGAACTCGAACAGCGCCTGCCGGCAGACGCCGCATGGGCTGGTGGGCAGGGTGTTGACCTTGCCCTCCATGCTGCCCACAATGGCGATGGCGTCAAATTCCCGCTCCCCCGCGCTGACCGCAGCTGCCAGGGCGGCCCGCTCGGCGCAGATGGTGGGCGAAAAGGAGGCGTTCTCGATATTGCAGCCGGTGAACACCCTGCCCGACCGCGTCAGCAGCGCGGCCCCCACCTTGAAATGGGAATAGGGCGTGTAGGCCCGCTCCCGCACCGCAAAAGCGGCGCGGATCAGCTCGCGGTCGGTCATCACAGCTGCACCCCCAGGGCGACTTTCATCATGGCGGTAAAGCTGGTCTGGCGCTGCTCCGGCGTGGTGATCTCCGGCGAGACAAAGCTGTCCGAGATGGTCAGCAGGCAGGCAGCGCGCTTGCCCAGCACCTTGGCGTTGTGGAACAGCGCAAAGCTCTCCATCTCCACGGCCAGGCAGCCTTTTTCGTCCCGCAGGCGCTCCCAGTAGGCGGGTTTGGCGTCGGAGGGCTGGCGGTAGAACACGTCGCTGGAATGGATGTTGCCCTCGATCAGCGGGATCCCCTGCGCGGCGGCGCTGGCGCGCAGCGCGTCGTTCAGCTCGGCCGAAGGCAGCTGGAGGTCGTCCGTATCGCCCGACTGGGTCAAAGCAAAGCTGCTCTCCGAGTAGGCGCCGGCGGCCAGCACCACGTCGAACAGTTTGGCCTTGTCGGTGTAGGAGCCGGCCGAACCGATGCGGATGATGTTCTCGACGCCGTACTGGCTGTACAGCTCATAAGAATAAATGCCGATGGAGGGCATGCCCATGCCGCTGCCCATCACACTGACGGGCCGGCCCTGGTAAGTGCCGGTATACCCCAGCATGCCGCGTACGTCGGTGACCAGGCGGGGGTTTTCCAAAAATGTATCGGCAATGAACTTGGCGCGCAGCGGATCGCCGGGCATCAGCACGGTGGGGGCAAAATCGCCTTTTTCGGCGCGGTTATGAGGGGTAGACATCAAACATCCTCTCCTTTTCCTGTTGCAGTCTTTTTCCTGCCCCGGCAGGCGGGGCGGCGTTGTATATTCAGTATACCACAATTTGCTTATTTATGGTAAACTGAGTAAAAGATTTCCGCCCCTTCCTTGGAATTTTCACCTTTGCCGACGCCGAAAAGGAGATGTCCGCCATGCAGCTGCCCACCCAATGCCGACTTTGCCCGCGCCAGTGCGGCGCCAACCGCGCCGCCGGCGAGACGGGGCGCTGCGGCGCCGGCGATACCCTGCTGGTGGCCCGCGCCGCGCTGCACCACTGGGAGGAGCCCTGCCTGAGCGGCCCGCCCGACGCCGCGACCGGCAGCGGAACGGTGTTTTTTACCGGATGCCCGCTGGGCTGCTGCTACTGCCAGAATTACGCCATCAGCCAGCAGGGGCTGGGCAAGGCCATCGACGCGGCGCGGCTGGAGGAGATTTTTCTGGAACTGCAGGCCAAAGGCGCCCGGAACCTGAACCTGGTCACTGCCACCCAGTGGCTGCCCTGGGTGCTTCCGGCGCTGCGCGGCGCCAGAGCGCGGGGGCTGCATATCCCGGTGGTGTACAACACCGGCGGTTATGAACGGACGGAGACGGTGCGGGCGCTGGCCGGCTATGTGGATATCTGGCTGGCAGATTTGAAGTATGCCGGCGCCGAAGCAGGTGCAGAATTTTCCGGCGCGGAGGACTACAATCCCGTTGCGCTGGCGGCCATCCGGCAGATGCTGGCGCAGACCGGCGCGCCCCGCTTTGACGGCGAGGGCTACCTGCAGCGCGGGGTCATCCTGCGGCATCTGGTGCTGCCCGGTCAGGTGCAGGACTCGCTGGCCGTGGTGCGGCAGATGGCCGACCTGCGCAGAGAGACCGGCGTGCCGTTTTTGTCCAGCTTTATGTCCCAGTTCACCCCTTTTTACCACGCCGCCCGGCACGGGCTGGGCCGCCGTGTAACGACCTACGAGTACCGCCGGGTGGTGGATGCCGCCGTCGATGCCGGCCTGACCGAAGGGTATATGCAGCAGAAAAGCAGTGCCAGAGAGGAATACACCCCGCCCTTTGATCTGGAAGGGGTGTGACGCCCCCTGCCCCCGCCCCGGCCGCGCTTGATTTTACGGTGCATTTCGTTTACAATTTTCTGAAAGGCGCTTGTTCTGCCTTGTTCCGCAGCGCGCCCATCAAAAAGCCAAACGGCAGGCCCCGGCCCGCCTGCATTTTCAGGAGGATTTTTCCATGTCCAATGCCGCAAAACACCGCCGCACCGCCTTTTTTCTGCTGGCCGGTGCGGTGTTCGCACTAATGCTTCTGTTCAACTGCCTGACGCCCTATATCGCCGATGACTTCACGTTTGCCTATGCCTTTGACACCGGCCTGCGCCTGACCAGTCTGCCGCAGCTGATCCAGGGCCTGGCGTACCACTACATGGAATGGACCGGCCGGGTCGTGGTAAAGTTTTTTGCCCAGGGCTTTACCATGCTGCCCAAAATCGTGTTCAACTTGTGCAACGCCGCCGCCTATCTGGGGCTGGGGCTGGTGATCTATCGCCTGGCCCTGGGGCGGCGCAGCGGCCGGTATGATCTGGCGGCCTTTGTGCTGATCGAGGCTTCCTTGTGGGAGATCAGTCCCGCTTTCGGCCAGACCAATTTGTGGATGTGCGGCTCCTGCAATTATCTGTGGGCGACGCTGGGCTGCCTGGCGTTTTTGCTGCCCTGGCGGTATTACCTGCAAAAGCCGTTTGCCTCCGGGCGCGGCATGGCGGCAGGCATGGCCGTGGCCGGTCTTTTTGCCGGCTGGCTGAGCGAAAACACCAGCGCCGGGCTGCTGGTCTGCCTGGTGCTCTGCGTGGCGTTTTTGCTGTGGCAGAAACAGAAAGTCCCCGCCTGGATGCTCACCGGGCTGGCCGGCGCGCTGGCGGGGTTTGCCATCCTGATCGCCGCGCCGGGCAATTACCACCGCGCTGACTTTTTTGTGGACAATTCTCCGTTCCTGACCAAGTACGCGGTACGGTTTTTTAACTGCCTGAATATGCTGTGGGACAACGCCCTGCCGCTGCTGCTGGTGTTTGCCGCGCTGTATCTGCTGCTGTGGCTGCAAAAACCGGGCCGCGCGGCGCTTGCCTGGCCGGTGATCCTGCTGCTGGGCGGGCTGGGAGCAAACTTTGCCATGATCCTGAGCCCCTTCTATTACGACCGTTCCTCCCACGGCGTGTTCAGCCTGCTGACCGCCGCCTGCGCCGCCTGCCTGGTGCAGCTGGACGGCGCGCAGTGGAAAAAGCTGGTTGCCGTGGCTGCGGCCTGTGTCTCGGTGGTGTGCGTGTTCGACCTGTTTGCCGCCGGCTATGACATTGCCAGCTACTGGATGATGTACCGCACCCGCGAGGATCTGATCGTGGCCGAGGCCGCCGAAACGGACGGCGCCGCCATTACGACCTACGGCATTGAGCCCTACACCCGGTGGTGCGGCGCTTACGGGCTGCCCGATATCCGGGAAAGCGGCGAGGATTCCATCGGGCTGGCGCGCTCCAAATGGTACGGCGTGGCAGACCTGACCGCCGACGAGGTGCACACCTACCCCTTCCCCGGCCACACCAATGCCGCCTACGAGGCGGGGCTGGAGACAGACAGCACCGAAGCGTCCGAATCCGCGGCGGGCTGACGCCTGCCGGACCTGCACGGCGTTTGCCGGCAAACAGTCCCTGCCCCTGTACGTCAAAACAGCCGCCCGGTTTTCCTGCCGGGCGGCTGTTTGCTGTGTTGTGGGTTTTACCGGGCGCGCTTTTCCGTGCAGCGGCGGCTGCCGGCGGCGGGTTTGCCGCCGCCGGGCAAGATGGAACCGGTCAGCACTGTTCCGCGATGTCGTACAGCAGGCGCTCAGAGGCGTCCCAGCCCAGGCAGGGGTCGGTGATGGACTTGCCGTAGATGTGCTCGGACACATCCTGGCGGCCAGGCTCGATGTAGCTTTCGATCATCACGCCCTTGACCAGTTTGCGCAGTTCCGGCGAGAGGCTGCGGTTGTGCAGCACCTCCTTGACGATGCGCACCTGCTCCTCGTACTGCTTGTTGGAGTTGGAGTGGTTGGAGTCGATGATGACCGCCGGGTTCTGCAGACCCATCTTGTTGTACATTTCCAAAAGCAGCTTCAGGTCCTCGTAGTGGTAGTTGGGCTGGCTGACGCCCCGCTTGTTGACGCCGCCGCGCAGGATGGCGTGGGCCAGCGGGTTGCCGGAGGTCTCCACCTCGCAGCCGGCGTAGGCGTAATGCTGGGGATGCTGCGCCGCATAGATGGAGTTGAGCATGACCGAAAAGTCGCCGCTGGTGGGGTTTTTCATGCCGGTGGGCACGTCAAAGCCGCTGGCGGTCTGACGGTGGTGCTGATCCTCCACCGAGCGGGCGCCGATGGCCACGTAGGAAAGCAGATCCTCCACATAGCCCCAGTTTTCCGGGTAGAGCATCTCGTCAGCGGCAGGCAGACCGAACTCCTCAATGGCGCGCATCTGCATATGGCGGATGGTGATCAGGCCGTTCACCAGATCCGGGCACTCCTCCGGGTCAGGCTGGAAGGCGATGCCCTTGTAGCCGTCGCCGTTGGTGCGGGGCTTGTAGGTATAGATGCGGGGCACGATCTCGATGCGGTCCTTGACCTTTTCCTGCACGCGGGTCAGGCGGCTGATGTAGTCGCAGACAGCCTCCTCGTTGTCCGCCGAGCAGGGTCCGATAATGACCATGAACTTGTCCGACTTGCCGGTGATGATATCCCGCAGGGCCTCATCCTTGCGGCGTTTGATCTCGCGCCCGCGCTCCGACAGCGGGTACTGGGCACGGATCTCGGCAGGCGTCGGCAGCCTTTTCAGATAATTAAAACTCATTGGAAACAACCCCTTCTGCTCTCATTCCCGGTTCTCTCCATGCAGGCGGGCAGCGTGCGCCCGCGGCAAACCGTATATTTATGCACATGCATGTAGGCCGATTACTATAATATATCCTGTCGATGCAAAATGTCAACCGGCGGGCAAAAGGGGGCAGTATTCGCCTTTAACCGGGCAGCGCGTGCAGCACGTCGCCGATGTCCCCGCGGATGCAGATGGATTGGCGCTCAATCTCGCCGGGGCAGGCGGCTTCGCTGCAGTTGATGCAGGCATAGGTGGCCTGCGGGTTTTGGAAGGTCATCTGCCAGAAGGGGTATTTGATGATGACCGGGGTGTTATACCCCACCCCCAGTTCCAGGTACAGCACTTTGCCGCGCCGGTGGCGGCGGACAAAATCGTTGTACCGCCCGGACGCCTGCTGCCAGCCCGCATCCTCCACAAAGCGGTCGTCGGCGCGCAGGTTGGTGGTCAGCGGCCGGCCGCAGTTGGGGCAGCGGGGCACCAGCCCGCTGGGGACCCGCATGTCCTTCTGTTCGGCCACCATGCGGCGGATCAGGTCCTCGTTGTCCCAGGTCTGCCGGCAGCAGGGCTGGGAGCATTGCAGCAGCCCATAGTCGCCCTGGGTGTAAAACAGGCGGTGCTTGTCAAAGCCGGCTTTCTGGAAACAGTGGTCCACGTTGGTGGTCAGCACAAAATAGTCCTTTCCGTCCAGCAGCCGCAGCAGGTCCTTATATACCGGCCGGGGCGCGTCCAGATAGCGGTTGATATAGATATACCGGCTCCAGTAGGCCCAGTATTCCTCCGGCGTCTGGTAAGGGTAAAAGCCGCCGGTGTACATGTCCTGGAACCCGTACTTTTCGGCAAAGTCGGAAAAATACTGCCGGAATCGTTCGCCGTCGTAGGTGAAGCCGGCGGAAGTGGAAAGCCCCGCCCCGGCGCCCACCAGGATGGCGTCGGCACTGTCAATGGCCTGCCGCAGCCGCCCCAGGCTGGAGGAGGGCTTGGTAGAGTTCCCGATCCGTATCCTTGAAAACATTGAAAACGACCTCCATTCTGCTTTGGGTCCGGCGCCGGTACTGCCGCACGGCATCCACGGCGATCTGCGCGGCGCGGCGGCCGGGAAAATGGAACTCGCCGGTGGAGATGCAGCAGAACGCCACGCTGTGCAGCCCGTTTGCCTCGGCCAGCTCCAGGCAGCTGCGGTAGCAACAGGCCAGCAGCCGCTCGTCCGTTGGGGTCACGCGGCCATGCACGATGGGCCCCACCGTATGCAGCACATACCGGCAGGGCAGGTTGTAGGCCGGGGTGATTTTGGCCCGGCCGGTGGGTTCCTCATGGCCCTGGCGCTCCATCTGGCGGGCGCACTCCAGCCGCAGCTGCACCCCGGCAAAGGTGTGGATGGCATTGTCGATGCAGCCATGGTTGGGGCAAAAACAGCCCAGCATCCGGCTGTTGGCGGCGTTTACGATGGCGTCGCACCGCAGCGTGGTGATGTCCCCCTGCCACAGGTACAGCCCCGGCTGCACCGGCGCAAGGTCCGACAAGTCGGTGACGCCCTTGCGTCGGGTCTCCTGCTGCAGGTAGGCGTCCTGCACGGCGAGAAATTCCTGCGAAGCGGGCATGGGCGGGCGGATGTTGAACAGCGCGCGCAGCAGCTGCTTTTGTTCGGCTTCCCCTGCGGGGATGGGCATGGCTTGCAGCCGGGGCTGGTCGGTGCGCTCCTGCAGCAGCGCCCCGATCAGCCAGCGGCGTCTTTGCTGCTGGTCCATGGTCATGCCTCCCTGGGCCGGACGGCTGATACCGGGCAGTGCTCAAAGCAGCTGCCGCAGTGCAGGCAGTTCTGCTGCCGGATGGCGTAGGGCTGCCCCGGCGTGATGCAGCCCTGGGGGCAGTTGGCCGCGCAGGCGCCGCAGCCGATGCAGCTTTCGGTGATTTGATAGCCTTTCGGCGCAGCCTGGCCGCCGCCGAAGGAATAGCTCTCGCGGAAGATGGGGCGCACGCCCAGGTCAAAGTATTCGATGGAACCGCGGCGGATGGCAAACACGATGCCGATGTTCCTGGTATCGCCGGGGTAGACGTTGGCCAGATAGGGCTGCTCGGCAAAGATGGTCTCGATCCAGCGGGCCTGTTCCTTTTGGGGCACAGGCTCGGCGGCGGCGGTCAGGCGGATCATCTCTTTATAGCGGGTGTAGCCCAGCACCTGCACCCGGCCGTCGGCCAGCAGCTGGCGGCAGAAGTCCTTGCCGCGGGCGGTGAAAAAGTAGATGGCGTCCGGTTCGTAGTGGATGGCGCTGATGTTGCGCACCTGGGGCGCGCCCTGGCCGTCCACCGTGGCAAAGGCCAGCACGCCCACGTATTGCAGTTTTTGCAGGCAGGTTTTTGCGTCCATGGGTTTTCTCTCCTTTCCTGTTCGGTTTTCCCGTTCAGAACCGCAGCACGCGGCCTTCCCGGCGGGGTTTGGGTTCGGGGTGCCTGTCGCCGGGGCGGGGATACCCCAAAAGCAGCTGCATCACCGCATAATAGCCGGCAGGGATGCCCCACTGCCGCAGCATCTCCTGGCCGTAGGGGTCGGCAAAGGCAGGCCAGCCCTGGCCGATGTAGCAGCTGCCGATGCCCAGCGCGTCGGCAGCCAGCATCATGTTCTCGGCGGCGCAGGCGCAGTCCTCGGCCGCAAACAGGAAGTTTTTGGGCCCGAACAGCGTAATGACGGTGGGCGCATCGTAAAAGGCGTTGGTCAGCGTGGGATCGTCGGCAATGCTGGGCTGGTCCTTCGAGACATAATTTCCGCCCGCGGCCATCCGAGGGTGGGAATTGGCCCGCTTGATGCGCCCCAGCCGGGCGTTGACTTCGGCGTCCTGGCAGACGACAAGCAGCGGCCCCTGCCGCCCGCCGGCGCTGGGGGCGTACAGCCCCGCCTGCAGGATTTTTTGCAGGGCGTCCTCGTCGATCTGGCGGGCGGTGTCGAACCGGCGGATGGCACGGCGGTGCAGGATGGTTTCCAGTACGTCCTTCATGGTCAGTTTACCTCCTTCCAGCACTGGGGGTCGGCGGCGTAAAAGTTGCCGTCCCTTCCGCTGGCCACCGCCGGGCACCCCCGGCAGAAGGCCAGCAGCTCGCATTTGGCGCATTTTTCAAATTTTGTGTAGTCCCGATAGGCTTCCATCCGGCAGACCCACACGTCAGCCAGACGGTCCTCGAACACATTGCCCACCCGGCTGTTCCGGACCCGGCGGCAGGCGTAAATATCGCCGGTGGGCAGGATGGTCAGGTGGCAGTTGCCGCAGTTACAGCCGCCATAGATCACGCCCTCCTCCGCCGTCTCCGGGATGCGGAAAGCGCCGGTCTCGTACTCGTACAGAGTCCAGAGGTGGTCTTTTTTGTTGAAGTAGGTCTGGCAGCCGGCGGCCTCGTATGCCTTGAACTTTTTGTCGCAGTCGGCCAGCAGCTGGCGGTATCGCTGCGGGGTGACGCCCACCTCCTTTTCCTCGCTGGTGGGGCAGTAGCGGGCAAAGGCAAAGACGTTGGCGCCTGCCTGCACCACCGCGTCGATGATGTCGGGCACCTGGTCGATGTTGGTCCCGGAGACGGTGGTCATGATGACGCTGCGGATGCCGGCACGGTTGATGCAGCCGATCTTTTCCAGCGTGATGCCAAAGCTGCCCGGCTTGCGGAACCAGTCGTGGGTCTCGCGCATGCCGTCCAGCGAGAGCTGGTATTTTTCGCAGCCGAAGTCTTTCAGCCGGCGACAGACCTCGTCGGTCAGATGGAAGGGGTTGCCCAGAATGGTGAAGGGGATGCCGTGCTCCTTCATCAGGGCCAGCAGCTTCCAGAAATCCGGGTGCAGGATGGGGTCGCCGCCGGTGATGTAAAAGTAGGGCAGCCGGCCGTAGACTTTGCAAAAGTCCAGGCAGTTGTAAAAGGTATCCTGCATCTGCGGCCAGGTCATGGAATCCAGCGCCTTGCAGTTGTTTTCCGAAAAGATATAGCAGTGCTTGCAGCGTTGGTCGCACTCGTCGGTGATGTGCCACTGGAAAGAGAAATACTGCTTCATAGGGGGAACGCCTCGCTTTGGGGTAAAGTTTGAGTATCTATCGGCAAGCCGGGCCGGCCGGCCCGGCGGTAGGATGCAAAGGTTCCCGGCGGCTGCGACGCCGGGAACGGGAAGGGTCCGGCTGGCTTACTTGTCGGCAGCGCCGCAGGCAGAACCGCAGGCCGCGGGCGTCTGGGCCGGCTTGTCGGCCGCGCCGCAGGCGGCGGGAGCCTCGGCGGGTTTATCGGCAGCGCCGCAAGCGGAGCCGCAGGCCGCGGGCGTCTGGGCCGGTTTGTCGGCCGCGCCGCAAGCGGAGCTGCAGGCCGCGGCGGGGGATGTCTGCGCATTGCCGCGCCATCCGAACAGGTTGGAAAGTGCCATACAAATGACCTCCTTTTTGGGTGGGGCCGGCCGGCTGCCGGCCCCGGGTTTGCGGGATGCAGGCGGTGGTGTTTCCCTGCCTGCAGCTATATTGTAGCGCCGGTGCGGCGGAGAAAAAAGTACGCACAAATCTATTACTTAGTCACCTTTTGGTGACCCCGGCTTGACTTTTTGGGGATGCTGCACTAATATTTAAGTGCAACATTCTATTTTGAACTATTGGAGGTGTCCCCCTATGCTGACCAAAGAGGAACTGCCCGCCTGCCCCGTAGCCACCACCGTGCAGCTGATCGGCAGCAAGTGGAAGCTGCTGATTTTGCGCAATCTGCGCCAGCGCCCCTGGCGTTTCAACGAGCTGCGCCGCGACCTGGAGGGCATCAGCCAAAAGGTGCTGACCGACAGCCTGCGCGCCATGGAGGAGGGCGGCATCATCACCCGCACCGTCTATCCCGAAGTGCCGCCCCGCGTGGAGTACGCGCTGAGCCCGCTGGGAGAGTCGATGCGCCCCATCCTGGACGCCATGGCGCAGTGGGGCACCGAATATAAAAAGAAGCTGTCCGCCTGAAAAAGCAGCTGCCCGGACGCCTGTTGGCGCGTCCGGGCAGCTGCTTTTGTCTGTACGTGATTTTTTGCATGGAACGGCGGTTTGCCGGGCGCCGCGTTACAGCATCAGCTGCAAAAGCAGCACCCCCACCACGCCGGGCAGGCCCAGCACGGCGGCCGCAAAGCCGGTAAACCGGTTAAGCGGCAGCGCAACGCCGGTGTAGGGCGCCAGAAGCGCCACTACGGCCAGCGCCGCAACACCGCACAGCGCACCGCCCAGCACCGCCGCCAGCGCGTGCTTTTGCCGGGCGGCGCAGCGGGCCACCACCAGGATGCACACCGCCCCCGCCGCCGTCAGCCAGAGGGGCATGGGCCCTCACCTCCCCGCACATCCCGCAGCAGGGCGCGGTAATGGCACATCAGCGCCGCACGTTCGTAGACCAGCTGTTCAATGGCAAGGGCGTCCTCGGCGTAGGCAAAGCGGCGCTCGTTTTCGGCAAGGGCGTCGGCCAGCTCTGCCAGTTCCGCCTGGCGGGCGCGGCGCTGCCGATTTTGTGCATGTTCGCGCATGGCAGTGCCCTCCCCTTTTACAAAAGAATGCAGATCAGACCGTCACAGCCGTCGTTGATGATGCGCTCCAGCGTAACCTGCAGGCGGCTGCGGGCTTCCTGGGGCATGTGCAGCAGCTTGGCCTGCACCCCCTCGTTGACCAGCTCGTTCAGGCTTTTGCCAAAAATATTGGTGTTCCACAGCTTGCCGGGGTCGCTCTCGAAATCCTGCAGGATGCTTTTGATCAGCTCCTCGCCCTGCTGCTCGCTTCCCACGCTGGGCGAGATCTCGGTGTGGATGGTGGCCCGCATGATGTGCAGCGACGGCGCGCTGGCCGACAGCCGCACCCCGTACTGCCCGCCCTGGCGCACGATCTCCGGCTCCTCCAGCGCCAGCTCGTCGATGTCCGGCATGACGATGCCGTAGCCGGTGGCCTCCACCTGGTCCAGCGCGCCCTTGATCTTGTCGTAGGCGCGCTTGGCCCGCGCCAGGCTGACCACGCAGGGCAGAAGCGTCGCTTCGTCCACAATGTCCAGCCCGGTCTGCTCGCCCAGGATCTTATAGAAGATATCCGGCGCGATGCGCAGCGTGATGCGCACGCTGCCGGTGGCCAGGTCCATGCCGCAGAGGCTGGCGCCGGTCAGGTACTCGCAGTCGATGGCCGGCGTCTGCCCGGCCACGTCCCGCATGCGCTGGATGCCCGCGGCATACTGCTGCAGGGCGCCGTAGACCGAGCTTTGCAGCCAGTGGCCCGGTTCCAGCATGGTGACCCAGGCGGGCATGTTGACGGCGATCTCCTGCACCGGGAACTCGTAAAGCAGCTGTTTCAAGATGGCGTCCAGTTTTTCGGCGGTGAGCTGGGTACAGCTGACCGGGATGACCGGGCGGCCGTAGTCCCGCTCCAGGCCGGCGGCCAGGCTGCGGCTGGCTTCGCTGTCCGGGTCCACACAGTTGAGCAGGATCAGATAGGGCTTGCCGATGTCGTCCAGCTCGGCGATGATGCGCTGCTCGGCGTCCAGGTAGCGTTCCCGCGGAATCTCGGCGATGCTGCCGTCGGTGGTGACCACCAGGCCCACGGTGGCATGCTCCCGGATGACCTTGCGGGTGCCGGTCTCGGCAGCCAGGTCAAAGGGCACGGCGTTGTCGAACCAGGGGCTTTTGACCAGGCGCGGGGCGTTGTTCTCCTCGTGGCCGAGGGCCCCGTCCACCATATAGCCCACACAGTCCACCAGCCGGGCGCGGAAACTTCCCCCGCCCGAAAGCTCCACCTCCACCGCCTTTTCGGGGATGAACTTGGGCTCGGTTGTCATAATGGTGCGGCCGGCCGCCGACTGGGGCAGCTCGTCGGTGGCGCGGGCCCGCTGGGCGTCGTTTTTGATGTGGGGCAAAAGCATCAGCTCGGCAAACCGTTTGATCAGGGTGCTTTTTCCGGTGCGCACCGGTCCCACCACGCCGATATAGATATCGCCGCCGGTGCGCTGGGCAATGTTCTGGTAAATTTGTTCCTGCGTCACTTTGGGTCCCCCTTTCACAGTGCCGCCGGGATCAGCAGGCAGGCTTTCTCCGTGGTCATTTCCTGCACGGCGACGCCGGGCTCCGGCTCCAGATGGTTGGCCGCGGCCAGGTCCCTGGCGCGGGCATGGTAGCGTTTGGCAATGTCAAAAATGCGTTCGCCCTGGGATGCGTAGTAAAGATAAAGCGCCGGACCGTCGGCTTTGTCGGCAAACTCCTCGCCCAGGGTCACCTCCCGCAATACCGGCGACGCCTGTACGGCAAACAGCCGGCCGTTCACATTCACCTCGACCTCCACCCGCAGGCGGCCGCCGGCTTTGGCAGAGGTCACCTTGCCTACCGCCCCGTGGGCGCGCAGGCAGTAGTCGGCGGGCGTGCCGGGCCAGCTTTTCGGCAGCTGCCAGACAAACGCCTTGTCGTAGCAGGTCAGCTCGCCGCGGGGGTCGGCGCAAAGCACATGGGCCGTGCCCTTGCCCGCAAACACAACGGTGTGCTCCTGCTCGCCGGGCATGGCTGCCAGCGCCCCCAGCGTGACAAAGCAGCCGGCGACCTCGGCGTCCGGGTCGGGCAGGTCGTCGCCGATTTCGGCCTGCACCGCCGCGGGCAGCGGGCCGGCGTCGGTCAGCAGGCGGCAGGGCGCCGCGTCCGTCTCGGTCTGGCAGAGGGTGGAGTAGGCGTCGGCCACGGCGGTATACTGCACGTCCCGCCACAGTTCGGCGTGCAGCTTCCATGTAACGGTCAATGTGGGGTCGCCGTCGCCGGCTTCCAGCGTGCTGCCCAGCACCTCGCCCCAGAACAGGCACTCATCCCCTTCCGCCGCGGCGGCCAGGTCCAGGGTCTGGCGCACGGGGAGTTCCACCTGGCGGGCGGTGATCTCCTCAACGCCGGCGGGCCGGAAGGCAGCCTGGATGCGCAGCGTTCCCTGGCAGTTGACCTGCCCGGTCAGGACGGTAGCGGCTTCCGGCAGGAACACGCCGGAAATGTCCAGCACCACCGCGTCGCCGGCGGGCAGCGGGATGCGGCTTTCGGCCGTGAAGGTCTTTTCCTCCACCGCCGCGCAGGCCCTGCCGTTCAGCACGCGGGTGCGCTGCTCGATGCCGCAGTCCGCCAGCGAGGTGACCAGCTCCAGCTGGTCCACCATCTGTACCGCCACGCACAGCGCGTAGGCGCCCCGCAGGTCGATGCGGTGCTCGCTGATGGCGCGGCAGTTGACGTATTCCAGCTCGCCGGAAACGGCGGCAGGGCCTGTCTCGTAGCGGCCTTCGGGCAGGTCGGCGGTCTTTTCAAACGGGAATTTCTGCTCGATGCGGTACAGCTGTGCGCCGGCCTCGTCCGACTGGTAGTAGACGGTGCAGCGCAGGTAGCCCTCCCCCTGCCACTTGGCGGCGGCGGTGTGGTTCTGCAAAAGCACCGGCTCCACCAGGCATTTGACGATCTTGAACACCGCCGGCAGATAATCCGGGATCAGGAGCTCGGTCTCCACCGGCAGCTCCAGCCTTGTCTCCCACCGGCCGCCGTAGGCGGCGACGGTGTCTTTGAACACCTTCAATTCCATAGTGTGCATGCCCCTTTCTGCGGGTCTGTAATGTGCCAAAGCGCAGAGCCGTGCAGGGTTGGGCACCTTGCGTTTTCTGCCGCCCGCCTTCCACGCTTTCTTGTGCATCTATATGCGGGCACAAAACAAAATAGGCATCCCGCGCCGGGGAAAGTTGCGCGGGATGCCTTGGACGCACGGGTCATGCAGGGCAAAAAACAGCCCGGCCTGCTGCGGGGCAGTGCCGGGGGGTTGTGTATACGGCTTATTTTACTTTGAATACGGCCCGCAGCAGCCAGCTGAGCGCCTTGGGGCATTTGACGACGACGATTTGCATGGCACACACCTCCCTGTTTGACCGTGTATGCCATTGTATGCCGCGGGCGGGCGATGCGTCACTGCCGGGCGGTCATGCCCCGCTGTCGGCGCGGGTCAGCACAACCAGGCCGCTGCCGCCGGTGCAGGCCAGGTGTGCCTGCGGGGCGGTGAACTCGTTGCTGACGCCCAGCGGAAAATCCGGCGTAAGCGTGGCGGCGCAGAGCGGGTAAAACACCCCCGCCAGGTCAACGCCGGTCAGCGGGCCGTCCAGCGGGAACACCGAAAGATACATCCAGTCCCCTTTTGCCAGCGTCAGCGGGCGGCCGGGCAGCAGGTAGTGCAGCTCGCTGCGGTCGCCGGCCAGGGTGACGCAGACGCCGTTTTTGGCCAAAAACAGCCCGGTGGCGATGTTGGCCAGGGTGTGTTCCATCCGGGCGCCGCCCAGCGCCCCCAGCATGGTGACGGTCCGGGCACCGTGTTCCAGCAGCCAGCGGGCGGCGTAATGGGTGTCGGTATCGTCCTTGACATGGGGCAGCACGATGGTATGGCCGGTCTGGGGCGGGCGCGGGGCCGAGTCGAAATCGCCCACGATCAAATCGGGCTGCACGCCCAGGCGTTCGGCATGGCGGTAGCCGGCGTCGCAGGCAACGATGCAGTCGCCGGGGCGGATATACCGGCGCACCGCCGGCGTGACCGGACCGGCCGAAAGGATCACCGCGCGGGTAACGGGTTTTGTCATGGCGGGCCTCCGCAAAAGTTTAATTTGGATACCGGGACGCAGCGCCGGGGCGGATGGATGCATCCGCCCCGGCGAGTGTCCCCGCCGATGGCGGCGGATCTTGGGGTCCTATCTGGGTCCTTTTTTTGTCTCCCACTCTTTGACCTGGGCGGCTTCCTCGTACATGGCAAGGTAGCTGGCATAGCGGGTGGGGGAAATCTTGCCCTCGTCCAAAGCCGCGCGGACGGCGCAGCCTGTTTCGGACCGGTGGGAACAGCCGATAAAGCGGCACTGCTCCCGGTAGGGCGCAAACTCCGGGAACACCTGTTCCAGCTCCTCTTTGGGGATATGGCACAGGCGCTGGGTCTCCAGGCTGGCAAAACCGGCGGTGTCGGCGATGCGGCCGCCGCAGACCTCAAAGATCTCGGTCTCGCGGGTGGTATGGCGGCCGCGGCCCAGCTTGCGGCTGATCTCGCCGGTTTCGCGGTGGAGCTGGGGCGCAATGGTGTTGAGCAGCGTGGATTTGCCCACGCCGGAGTTGCCGCAGAACGCGCACAGCCTGCCCCGTATCCAGCCGCGCAGCTCGTCCAGCCCCTCGCCGGTGTCATAATGCACAAACACCAGCGGCAGGCCGCTTTGGGCGTAATCCGTCGCCAGCGTATCGGCAGCGGACAGGTCGGTCTTGGTAAACACCAAAACCGGCTGGACGTTCTGGTACAGGGCGGCGGCTGCCAGCTTGTCCAGCACCAGGGTGCTGGGCACCGGCTGGGTGGTGCTGGCCACGATGAACAGCACGTCCAGGTTGGCCACCGGCGGGCGCACAAACACGTTTTTGCGGGGGGCGATGTCGTCGATCATATTGCCTTCGGCGTTGAGGGTGACGTTATCCCCTGCCACCGGCGTGACGCCCCGCTTGCGGAAGATGCCGCGGGCGCGGCACTCCTGCACGCCGGCGTCGGTGCGGACATAGTAAAAGCCGCCCACGCCCTTGGTGATATAGCCGGTCATCCTTCTTTGTACAGGAAGGTGCCGTCAGAGCGGTAAACGCTGCCGTCGCCGGTCTGATAACGATCCTCCCAGTTGCCGTCGCCCAGGTCCTCGGACCATCTTTTGACAATGGTGTTGGGATCGCCGTTCAGAACGCCGTCGTTTGTTTCCACCGGCGTTTCAGGCACGCCGCTGGAGACGGTCAGGCGCACGGTGGAGCCGATGCGCACCGTGCTGCCGCCGGCCGGCGACATGGAAAGCACCGTGCCGGCAGGCTGGTCGCTGGGGATGTCCTCCACCGAAGGCGTCACGTTCAGGCGGGTCAGGCGGGCGCGGGCTTCCTCCACCTGCAATCCCTCCACCGAGACCAGCTCCACGGTGGTGTCGATGCTGGCCTGGGCGATATACAAGGTAACGGTGGCGTCACCTTCCACCTGCTGGCCCGCCGCCGGGTCGGTGCGCACCACCGTGCCGGAGGTCACGCTGTCGTCAATGACAAAGCTGCTGACGACGTTGTTGACCCCCATATCCTTGATGGCCTGCTCCGCCTCGTCCTTGTCCATACCAATGATGGTGTCCGGAATGGTGACCCAAAGGGGCCCCATGCTGACATACAGCGTGACGGCCTGGCCCTCCTTGACGATGCGCCCGGCGCGCGGATTCTGCTGGTAAATGACCCCTTCCTCGTACTGGGAGTTGTACTCGTACTGCCATTTGGGGGACAGCTGGGTGTAGTAGTCCGAGGCGCGGAACTCGCTCTCGGTCATGTTGACAAAGTCGATCAGCTGCACGTCGGCCCGGTTGGAGAACAGGGGGTTGGTGGAGTTGGCAAAAATCAAGTAGACAAGGATAAAGGCGCCGATGACAAAGGCCACCGCCATGCCGAAGAAGATGGGCACCACCGAGAACGGCTTGTCCCGTTTCTTTTTGCGGTTTTTGCCGTTTTTGCCGTGGTTGGTGCCCTGGCCGGCCCGGCGGGCGTCGGCGGTGCGCACGGCGGCGCGGGGCTTGTTGTCGTTGACGATCTTGTTGATGGTCCTGGCAGGTGCGTCGGTAGTCATATACTCATACTCAAATTTGATGGAAGGGTTGTGCTTGAACTCGGTAATGGCGTCCAGCATTTCGCGGGCGGACTGGTAGCGGTCATCCGGCTCCTTGCTCATGGCCTTCTCGGTGATCTGGCGCAGGCCCTCCGGCACATTGGGGGCAACCTCGGCCAGGGGGCGGGGCTTCTCGGAGATCTGCATGATGGCGATGGAGACCGCGCCGGTACCGTCGAAGGGCAGCTGGCCGCTGAGCATCTCGTACAGCATAACGCCCACCGAGTAGATATCGGTGCGGGCGTCGGTCTTGTCGCCCTTGGCCTGTTCGGGGCTGATATAATGCACCGAGCCGATGGCCTTGTCGCTGACGGTCTGGCTCTGCGCGCGGGAGAACCGGGCAATGCCGAAATCCATCATCTTGATGGAACCGTCGGCCAGCAGCATGATGTTCTGGGGTTTGACGTCCCGGTGGACGATGCCCTTGGCGTGGGCATGCTCCAGCGCCGCCAGGATCTGGGTGGCAAAGTGCACCGTCTCTTTCCAGGTCAGGGCGCCGCCGCGCTGCTTGAGGTACTCTTTCAGCGTGATGCCGTCGATATATTCCATGACGATGTACTGCATCCTGTCCGACACAGAAACGTCGTACACCTTGACAATGTTGGGATGGCTGAGGATGGAAATGGCCTTGGACTCGTTTTTGAAGCGGCGGACCAGTTCCTCGTTGTCCATCAGTTCCTCTTTCAGGACCTTGACAGCCACGGCGTTGCCGGTCTGGGTATCCTTGCCGCGGTAGACGTTGGCCATGCCGCCCACGCCGATCAGGCTCTCGATCAGATAGCGGCCATCCAGCTTTTTGCCGATCAGATTATCCATTTGTCCCCTCCGTTACTTCCACGCCCATCAAAAGGACCGTGATGTTGTCCTGCCCGCCGCCCTTGATGGCGCGGTCCACCAGGATGCGCGGCGCGTCGAAAAATGTGGTTTCCTGCAAGATCAGGGCGATCTCCTCGTCCGGGACCATGTTGGTCAGGCCGTCTGTGCAAAGCAGCAGCACGTCGCCGGGCTGGACCTCGCAGCGGTTGTATTCGGGCACGATGTTGGCCGAAACCCCCAGCGCCCGTGTGATAAGGTTTTTCTGCGGATGCGCGGCAGCCTGCTCGCGGGTGATCTGGCCGCTGTCCACCAGCTGCTGCACCATCGAGTGGTCGCGGGTCAGCTGGCGGATGCTGCCGCCCCGGCACAGGTAGGCGCGGCTGTCGCCCGCATGGACGATGTGCGCCATATCGCCGAACAGATACGCACAGACGCCGGTGGTGCCCATGCCGAGCATCTCCGGGTCCGAGGTAGCTTTATCATAAACCGCGCGGTTGGTAATGTCAAATCCGTGCATGATGAACTGCTTTTCCTCGCCATGGCGCAGTGTTTTGAGCTGGCGGGAAAAATACTGCAGCATGGTGTCGGTGGCGATCTTGGCCGCCGCGCGCCCGCCGTTGGCGCCGCCCATGCCGTCGCATACGATGCCCCAGCCGGAACCGTCGGGCAACTGCTGGCCGCAGTAGTTGTCCTGGTTTTCCTGCCGGCAGCTGCCGATATCTGTGAGCGCCGCAAGTTTCATGTGGGGTCGTTCCTTTCCATGGCTGAACTTTGCCGGGCGTCCTCGCGCCGGAGCTGGCCGCAGGCCGCGCTGATGTCGGCGCCCAGGCGGCGGCGCACGGTGGCGTTGACGCCCAGCTGCTCCAGCAGATCGCGGAAACGGCGGATGTTTTTGTCGTCGGTGGCGGAATAGGGGCTGCCGTCGACGGGGTTGATGGGGATCAGGTTGACGTGGGCGCCCATGCCGCGGATCAGGCGGGCAAGTTCGCGGGCGGTCTCAGGCGAATCGTTGACGCCGCGCACCATCGAATACTCAAAACTGATGCGCCGCCCGGTGGCCTGCTGGTAGCGGCGGCAGGCGGGGATCAGCTGTTCCAGCGGGTAGGCGTCGTTGACCGGCATCATGCTGCTGCGCATTTTGTTGTTGGGCGCGTGCAGCGAGATGGAAAGCGTCAGCTGCAGTTTGCGCTTGGCAAGCTCGTCGATCTTGGGCACCAGGCCGCAGGTGGACAGGCTGATGTTGCGCATGCCGATGTTGAGGCCGCCGGGGCTGGAGATGATCTCCAGAAAGTCCATGACGTTATTGAAGTTGTGCAGCGGCTCGCCGATGCCCATCAGCACGATGTGAGAGACCCGCTCGCCGGTGTCCCGCTGGACGGTGTAGATCTCGGAAGCGATCTCCCCCGCCGTCAGGTCGCGGACGCGGCCCGCCTGGGTGGAAGCGCAGAACCGGCAGCCCATGGCGCAGCCCACCTGGGTGGACACGCAGACCGAGTTGCCGTAATGGTAGCGCATGAGCACCGTCTCGATGCAGTTGCCGTCGGCCAGCTGCAAAAGATACTTGACTGTACCGTCTTTGGAACACTGTTTGCGCCGGATGGACGGCGAAGCGATGGTGCAGGTCTGCTGCAGCTGCTCGATCAGTGCTTTGGGCTGGTCGGTCATGGCGGAAAAGTCGGTGACGAGTTTCTGGTGCAGCCACTTGTAGATCTGCTTGGCGCGGAAGGCCGGCTGCCCCAGCGAGGCGATATACTCCGCCAGCCTGTCCTGCGTCAGGTCCGACAGGCAGACCGGCCGGGTTTGCTGTGTGGTGGGGGTCATGGCTGGCGCTCTCCTTTCCCGTCATAGTCCGGGTATTTTTCCGTCATTCTATTATAGTACATTTCTGGAAGGAATTGTTAACTTCCTTCAAAATTTCAGAAATTTGCAATCATTTTACCGGTTTGCGTACCAAAATTGCAGCAAAAAAACCGTCGGTGCCGGTGCGGTCGGGCAAAAGCAGCGTGCCGAAGCCGGTATCCGCCGCGCCTTCCGGCGCGGATGCGGGCGGCAGGACGGCAAACTGCGGGTGATCGCGGCAGAACGCACGGATCTGATCCTCGTTTTCCTGGGGGTTGAGCGTGCAGGTGGAATAGACCAGCCGTCCGCCCGGCGCAAGGCTGGCGGCGGCGCTGCGCAGGATGCGCTGCTGCAGGGCCGCCAGTTCCGGCAGGCCTTCCAGCGTTTTGTAGCGCACATCCGGCTTTTTGCCGATGACCCCCAGCCCGCTGCAGGGCACGTCGCAGAGGATGCGGTCAAACTGCCCCAGCGCCGGGTTTTGGCACGAGGCGTCGTTTGCCAGCACCCTGCCGCAGGTAACGCCGCAGCGGCGGAAAGCGGACTCGATCAGCGGCAGGCGGCTTTGCACCGCGTCGCAGCTGACAAGCGCGCCGGCGTTGCCCATGGCATAGGCAAGGGTCAGGCTTTTGCCGCCGGGGGCGGCGCACAGGTCCAGCACCCGCTGGCCGGGGCGGGCGTCCACGCAGTCGGCCGCAAACTGGGACGCAAGCCCCTGCACATGGTAAAGCCCCTGGCGGAACGCCTCGGTGGCGGCGGGCGAACCCGCAAACCGCACCAGCAGGCAGTGGGGCCAGGGGCCCGGCTTCACCCGGCAGCCCGCGGCGGTCAGCAGCGACGCCAGCTCCGCGTCGCCGATGCGCAGCGTGTTGACGCGGATGGTGGTGACATTGCGTCCGGCGCTGTCATAAAACGCCTGCGCGATGGCAAACGCCCTGTCGCCGTAGCTCTGATACAAAAGCTCCGCCACCGGGTCGGACAGGCTGTACAAAACAGCCAGCCGCTGCACCGGGCCGGCAAAGGCGGAAGGCTCCGGCGCAAACTGCACCGCCCGGCGCAGCACCGCGTTGACCATACCGGCCGCGCTGGACTTGCCGAAAGCCCTGGTCAGCTTGACCGCCTCGTTGACGGCGGCGGATACCGGCACATCCAGAAATTTCGCCTGGGCCAGCCCGGCGCGCAGGATGGCGCGGACGGGCGCGTCCAGCTTTGCCACCGGCTTGCGGAGAAACTGCGCCAGGCAGAGATCCAGCAGCCGCTGGCGCTCCACCGCCGTGTAAAAAATGCGGGCGGCAAAAGCGGCGTCGCGGGAGTCCATCGGCGGGTCGCACTTTTTCAGTTCTGCGTCCAGCACCAGGTTGGCGTAGCCGTTTTGCTCCTGGTGCATCAGGGCGCGGACGGCCAGGGCTCGCGCGGTCACAGGCTGTCCCCCGCTTTCAGGCGGCGGCCGGCGGCCCAGGCGGTGCCGTCCATCGGCTTGCCGCCCTCCGGCGTGACCTGCAAAAGCTGCAAAGCGCCGTCTGCGCAGGCGATGGTCAGCGGCTTTGTGGCAAGCACGGCGCCTGCCGGGGCGCCGCTTGGATTTTCCGCCGTGCGGCTGGCAAGCACCTTTACTTTTTTGCCGCCGTACTCAAAGAACGCCACCGGCCAGGGGTTCATGCCCCGGATCAGATCGTGAAGCGCGGCGGCGGGCTGGTCAAAGGCAAAGCGCGCCATCTCTTTTTTGAGCATGGGCGCCTGGGTTGCCTGGCTGTCGTCCTGCTTTTGGGGGGCAAGCTTGCCCTCGTCCAGCAGGGCGACGGCCCGCACCAGCGTTTTTGCGCCGATGGCCGCCACCCGGTCGAACAGTTCACCGGAGGTCTCCTCCGGGCCGATGGGGACTTTCTCCACCATCAGGATATCGCCGGTGTCGCAGCCCTCGTCCAGCTGCATGATGGTGACGCCGGTCTCGGCGTCGCCGTGGATGACCGCCCACTGGATGGGCGCCGAACCGCGGTATTTGGGCAGCAGCGACACATGCAGGTTGATGCACCCCAGCCGGGCAATGTGCAAAAGCTCCGGCGGCAGGATGCGGCCGTAGGCCACCACCACCACCAGGTCGGGCGCAAGGGTGCGGAACACAGGCTCGGCACTGCCGTCCCGCAGGGTGGCGGGCTGGTAGACCGGGATGCCGTGCCGCACCGCCAGCTGTTTGACCGGCGGCGCGGTAAGCACTTGCTTGCGGCCGACCGGCTTGTCGGCGCGGGTGTAGACGGCGCAGATCTCGTGGCCTGCGTCGATCAGGGCGGCAAGGCTTTGGGCCGCGATGTCCGGCGTGCCCATGAACAGGATCTTCAAGGTTGGAATCCCCTCCGGTTTATGGTCAGTGATAAAAAGGCAAAGCAAAGCGGGGCGCAATGCCCCGGCGTTTGCCCGCTGCGGGCGGAGATCACTCCTCGTCGGGATAGTCGTCCTCGTAAAAATGGGTGGCCAGGTCCATGATGGTGATACCGTCCAGATGGTTGTTCTCGTGCTGGATGCAGCGGGCCAGCATATCGTCGGCCTCCATGGTGAACCACTCGCCGTGGCGGTCCTGTGCCTTGACCTTGACGTGCTTGGAGCGGGCGATGGCGCCGTTGTGGCCGGGGAAGGACAGGCAGCCCTCGTACAGTTCCACCTTTTCGTCGCTGAGTTCCAGAATTTCGGGGTTGATGAACTCGATGAACTTGTATTCGTAGTTGGCGGGGACTTCCTCCGGCATATCCCGGTCATCCAGGCAGATGAACAGCCGGCGCATATAGCCCACCTGCGGGCCGGCCAGGCCCAGGCCGTTGGCGTCCAGCAGCGTCTCTTTCATATCGTCCAGCAGGGTGGCCAGCCGGTCATCGAACTTGGTGACGGGGCGGCAGACTTTTTTCAGGATCGGGTCGCCGTCCTGGACAATGGTGCGAAGTGCCATGGTAAATTACCTCCATTGGAAATCGTGTAAATGGTTGCTGTGGGTAGTTTGCGGGTATTTCAAATCAAATCTGAATCTGCTTTGGCGGCTGCCGCGGGACGCAGGCTCAGTCCCGGCTCAGCCAGGCAAAGACCGCCAGCACGGCGTTGACCGCAAAGATGCCGAAACTGACCCAGGCGGCGGTGGCAAATGCGTCAAGGAAACCGGCGCGGGCCCCGTCAAACGGCCCGTCCAGCGTGCCGAACAGGCTTTGCAGCACGCTCCGGTAACCGATGCCGTCCGTCTGCAGTTCCGGCACAAGGGAATTGACCAGGTTGATACCGTAATCCACCGTAACAAACAGCGAGATGACCAGCGCGATCAGGGCGATCATGCGGGCGATTTTCAGCGCCATCTTGTTTCAGCTCCTTTTCTTTTGGGTGGTCGGTTGAGTGATCGGGTGGGTGTTCAACATTGGTTCCGCCCGCAGCGGTGCGGGCGCTCTGCCAAAATCAGGGTGCAGGCGCGCCGCCGGGGCGCGGCGGGGGTCACAGGTCGCCGTCCGAGTTGAAGTCCAGCACCACCGACGCCTTGGCCGGCCATTTGTCCCTGGCGTAGGCGTCCAGCGCGGCGCGCATCAGGCTGCGGAAGGCGGAGTCGTTGCGGCATTTGATGGTCAGCTTGTAGCGGTATTTGCCGTTGAGCATGCTGATGTTCATGGGGGCGGGGCCCAGCAGCCGCAGCGGGATGTCCGGGTGTTTGGCCGCCAGCCCCGCCAGCAGCCGGCCGAAGGCAAAGGCCGCCTGGGCGACCGCACCCTCCTGTTTGCCGGTAAAGCCCGCCACGCAGAAGGCGCAGAACGGCGGGTAGAGGCCAAACTTGCGGAAGGCGATCTCCTGGGCGTAAAAGGCCGGGTAATCCTGTTTGGCGGCTAGCTGCAATACCGGGTGGCCGGGCACGGCGGTCTGGACCAGGGCGCGGCCGGGCAGGTCGGCGCGGCCGCAGCGGCCCACCACCTGGGTGACCAGGCTGAACACATTCTCGTAGGCGCGGAAGCCCTGGCCGAACAGCATCGAGTCGATGCCCAGCACCCCCACCAGCGTGACCTTGGCAAAATCCAGCCCCTTGGCCACCATCTGGGTGCCCAGCAGGATGTCGTACTCCCCCGCCGCAAACCGGGCCAGCATCCGCTCGTGGGAATTTTTCTGCATGGTGGAGTCCTGGTCCATGCGCAGGATGCGCGCACCGGGCAAAAGCCCGGCCAGCTCCTCCTCCACCCGCTGGGTGCCAAAGCCGCTGTAGGCCATTTTGCCGCCGCATTCGGGGCAGGTCTGGGGCACCGGCTGCACGGTGTGGCCGCAGTGGTGGCACATCAGCGCCTGCTGGGGCTTGTGGTAGACCATGGGCACGCTGCAATTGGGGCACTGGAGCACATGGCCGCAGGCGGTGCACATGCCCACCGTGCGGTAGCCGCGGCGGTTGAGCAGCAAAATGCTCTGCTGGCCGTTTTGCAGGTTGGCCTGCAGCTCCTGCACCAGGCGGGCGCTGACTTCCCGCGGGTTGCCGGCGGCCAGCTCCGCCCGCATGTCGATGAAATCCACCGCGGGCAGCGGGCGGCCGCCGTACCGCTGATTGAGGGTGACCAGCCGCAGGCGGCCGGCTTTGGCGGCATGGTAAGTCTCGGTGCGGGGGGTGGCGGAGGCAAACACCAGCAGGGCGTTCTCGGCGGCGGCGCGCTTGCGGGCCACATCGTGGGCCGAGTAGCGGGGCGCGGATTCGCTCTGGTAGGTGTGCTCCTGCTCCTCGTCGATCAGGATCAGGCCGATGTTTTGCAGCGGGGCAAACACCGCGCTGCGGGTGCCCACCACAATGTCCGCCCGGCCGGACTGGATCATCCGCCACTGCAAAAGGCGCTCGGTGTTGTTGAGGGCCGAGTGCTGCACCGCCAGCCGGCTGCCGAAGGTCTCTTTCAGGCGGCGGATCATCTGGGGGGTCAGGCTGATCTCCGGCACCAGCACCAGCGCCTTGCGGCCCAGTTCCAGCGTCTTTTCGATCAGCTTGAGAAACACCGCCGTCTTGCCGCTGCCGGTGACGCCGTACAGCAGCGCCGCCTTTGCCTGGCCGGAGAGAAGGTCCCCCTCCAGCGCGCGGTAAGCCGCCTGCTGCTCCGGCGAGAGTTCCAGCGGGCGGGGGTCAAAGGGGATGGCGGCAAACAGGTCGATGGGTTTGTCCCGCCGGCCGGCCGCCAGCACGCCTTTGGCGCACAGCGTTTTTAACGTCGCGTCCGAAACGCCCTGTTCGTTCAGCTCCCGTTTGCTGCGCGGGCCGTTTTGCAGGGCGGCCACCGCCGCCAGCTGCTTGGGGCCGGGCTTGGGCTTTTGGGGCAGCTCCCCCGCCAGCGTGTAGACTGTCTCCTCGGTGCGGGAGAGCTTGCTGCGCACCACCCAGCGGCCGTTTTCTTTGGCCGGCTGGTACTGTGCGCCGTAGGGGATCATCGCCTTGACCGCCTCGAACCAGGTGCAGAAGGTGCGGTCCTTCAAAAAGCGCGCCAGTGCGATCAGGTCGGGGGTCAGGCGGGCTTCCTCCGGGGCGGCGTCCAGCAGGGTTTTCAGCCGGGCGTCGGGGGCGGGGTCCTCGGCACATTCCAGCGCCACCGCCATGCGGGGATGGTTGCCCGCGCCGAAAGGCGCCAGCACCATGCTGCCCGGCCAGATCCTGCCCTCCAGTTCCGGCGGGATACGATAAGAATAGAGCTTGTCAAAATGGATGGTGGCGTCGCTGACCGCCACTTTTGCGATTTGTGGCAGACGCGCCGCCCCCCTTCCTTAACAGGATGTACGGTTTATTCCCGGCCGTACTGGATGTGGTACTGAATGATGGTGTACAGGCTCTCGGCACAGGGGCCGACCTCCACATTGACCAGGTGTTCGTCGTAGTGGATGGCGTTGGCGATCTCGGTCTGGGCGCGGGTCAGGCGCTTCTGGATGGTCGCCTCGTCCTCAGTGCCGCGGGCGCGCAGGCGGCGTTCCAGCTCCTGGATGTCAGGCGGCAGCACAAAGACAGTGGTGGCGCCGGGGTACAGGCGCTTGATGTTGCCGGCGCCCTCCACCTCGATGACCAGGATAACGGGGGTTTTCTCCCGCATATGGCGCTCGATCTCGCTGCGCAGCGTGCCGTAGTAGTTGCCGCAGTAGCAGGTGTGCTCGACGATCTCGTCGTTTTGCAGCTTGCGCTCAAAGTCCTCTTTGCTGACAAAGTAGTAGTTGACGCCGTCCTGCTCGCCCTCCCGCGGGGCGCGGGTGGTGGCGGAGATGGTGTGCTGGATCTCCGGGTGGTCGGCCAGCAGCCGTGCCACAATGGTGTCCTTGCCGGTGCCGGAAGGGCCCGACACAACAAACAAATACTTTTCTCCCTGCATATACGTTCCTGTTCCTTTCCTCTTTTTCCAGTTCCTCAGATTCTTCTCTGCTGTATTTATTGGGATAGCGGCGCACGCAGTCCGCGGTGCGGTAGGGGGATACAGCGCCGGAAGGCGCTCAGTCTGCCGGGCCGGCCTCGGCGTCCGAGCGGCCGGCGATGGTTTCCGGCTGGACCGCCGACAAAATCACATGGTCGGAGTCCATCACGATGACCGCGCGGGTGCGCCGCCCGCAGGAGGCGTCGATCAAAGCGCCCTTCTCCCGCGCGTCCTGCACGATGCGCTTGATGGGCGCGGCGTCCGGGGCCACCACGGCGATGATGCGGTCGGCGTTGACGATGTTGCCGAAACCGATGTTGACAAGTTTCATGGATCTGCCTTTCTATGCCTGCGGCGCGGGCATCATTCCAGGTTCTGGAGCTGCTCGCGCAGCTTCTCGATCTCGCTTTTCAGCTCCACCACCAGGCGGGTGATATCCACGTCCTGGCATTTGGAGCCGATGGTGTTGGCCTCGCGGTTGAGCTCCTGGGTCAAGAAGTCCAGCTTGCGGCCCACCGGGCCATCGCCGGAAAGGATGTCCCGGTATTGGGCGATATGGCTGTGCAGGCGGACGGTCTCCTCGTCGATGGCGGTCTTGTCGGCAAAAATGGCGGCCTCGGTCACCAGGCGGGACTCGTCGATGCTGCGGTCGGCCAGCAGCTCCTGCAGGCGGGCATAGAGCTTGTCCGAGTACGCCTTGACCCGGCCGGCGGTGTTTGCCTCGATCCCGCCCACCAGCTGCTCCACCACGTCCAGATGGGAGAGCAGGTCGGCCCTGAGCTTTTCGCCCTCGGCGGCGCGCATGGTCAGGAAGGCGTCCACGGCCTGCCCTGCCACCGCCTGCACATCCGCCCACAGGGCCGCTTCATCCAGCGGCGCGGCGGTCTGGGCCAGCACGTCGGGCATGCGGGCGATCAGGCTGACGCTCATGTCGTTTTTCAGCTCCAGCTGTTCGGACAGCGCCGTCATGGCGTCGCGGTAGCCTTTGGCCAGCGGCCAGTTGACGGTGACGACGGTATCGGCGGCGGTGGTGTTCTGCACCGTCAGCGAAAGTTCCACCTTGCCGCGGCTGACGCGGGCAGCCACCAGCTTTTTCAGCGGGTCCTCCAAAAAGGCAAAGGCCCGCGGCAGACGGGAGGAATACTCCAGAAAGCGCGCGTTGACGCCGCGCAGCTCCACGGTGATCTCGCGCCCATTGAGCACCTGACGCGCGCGGCCATAGCCGGTCATGCTAAGGATCATCATTGCAGTCCCCCATTTTCTGTGGTCCGGAAACGCACAATAACTCTATTATATAGATGCAATTTATTCTACTATCTTTTGTGGTGTTTTGCAAGGCCGGGAAAAGGCTTTTGGGTGTGCCATGCAAGCCCCGCCGGCTGCCTGCCATACCCCGCCATGCAGAAAAAGCGGCCGCCCCCAAAGCCTGTCTGCGTTTGGGGGCGGCCGCCTTTGCGTTTGGTTGGAAGCGGCGGAAGTCCATCCTGCGCCGCGTGCTCAGGCTTTGAGAGCGGCGAACACCTGTTTGGCGATATCCGCGCTGGCCTTGGCGTCCCTGGCATAGAAATCGGCGCCGATCTGGCGGGCAAAGTCAGGCGTCAGCACCGCGCCGCCCACCATGACCCGGCAGGGCAGGCCGGCGGCATGCAGTGCTTCGATGGTGGCCTGCATGCTGGGCACGGTGGTGGTCATCAGGGCGGAAAGCCCGACCAGCGGTGCGCCGGTCTCCCGCACCGCCTGCACCACTGCTTCCGGCGGCACGTCGCGGCCCAGGTCCACCACGTCGTACCCGTAGTTTTCCAAAATGACCCGCACGATATTTTTGCCGATGTCATGCACGTCGCCCTTGACGGTGGCGATGACGATGCGGCCCCGGCTCCCGCCCTGTTTGCCGCTGGCCGCGATGGCGGCCTTGACCACTTCAAAGGCGGCCTGGGCGGCGGACGCCGACTGAAGCAGCTGCGGCAGGAAGATGGTGCCTTTCTCAAATCCATCGCCCACCTGGTCCAGCGCAGGGATCAGCACCTGGTTGACCAGGTCCAGCGGCTCGGTATGGGCCAAGGCTTTCCCGGCGGCGGTGCGGGCCTCGGCTTTCAGGCCGCGGCGCACCGCGTCAGCCAGGGCGTTCTCCCCTGCCGGCCGTGTTTCCGGTACAGATACAGCGGTTTTGGACGTCTGGGTGGTCTGGATCTGCACGTCGGCATAGGCGCGGATGTAATCGGCACTTTTTTCGTCCCGGCAGGTCAGCACGCGGAAAGCCCGCACCGCGCCCATCATGTCCGGCGTATTGGGGTTCAGGATGGCCAGGTCCAGCCCCGCCTGCATGGCCATGGTCAGGAAAGCGGCGTTGAGGTAGCCCCGGCAGGGCAGGCCGAAACTGATGTTGGACACGCCCAGCACGGTGCGCACGCCCAGCTCCCGCTTGCAGGCGGAAAGGGCTTTCAGCGTTTCGGCCGCGGCGTCCTGCTGGGCGCTGGCGGTCAGCGTCAGGCAGTCGATGTAGATGTCCTGCCGCGGGATGCCGTATTCCTCGGCGGCCGCCACGATGCGGCGGGCAACGGCCAGCCGCCCGTCGGCGGTCGGGGGAATGCCGTTTTCGTCCAGCGTCAGGCCCACCACCGCCGCGCCGTATTTTTTGCACAGCGGCAGGATGGCGTCCAGCGTTTTCTGCTCGCCGTTGACCGAGTTGACGATGGGCTTGCCGTTATAGACGCGCAGCGCGCGGGCCAGCGCCTGCGGGTTGGAGGAATCCAACTGCAAGGGCAGGTCGGTGACGCTTTGCAGCTCCCGCACCAGGTGCTCCAGCACAGCCGGCTCGTCGATGCCGGGCAGGCCCACATTCACGTCCAGCACCTGGGCGCCGGCCTCGGCCTGGGATACCGCCTGGGCGCAGGGGTAGGCGGTATCCCCCTCCCGCAGGGCCTGCTGCAGCCGCTTTTTGCCGGTGGGGTTGATGCGCTCGCCCACCACCGTGATGCCGTCCACCTCCACGCAGCGTACCGGCGTGCAGAGGACGCTGCGGCGCAGCGGGACCTTTTGGGCGGGGCTGCGGCCGGCAAAAGCCTGTTTCAGCAGGCGGATGCTCTCCGGCGTGGTGCCGCAGCAGCCGCCGGCCATCGAGATGCCGGTGGAAAGGTAGGCTTCCATTTCCCGCGCAAAATCGGCCGGGGTCAGATCGTAGCTGCCGTCCGGGTTGGGCAGGCCGGCGTTGGGCTTGACAAACACCGGCATCCCCGCCGGCACCAGCCGGCACAGCCGCCGGATAAAGGGCAGGATCTCGGCCGGGCCCAGCGAGCAGTTGATGCCCACCGCGTCGGCCCCCAGGCCCACGGCGGTGGCGGCAAAGCTGTCCACCGTGCAGCCGGTGAAGGTGCGGCCGCGGCTTTCAAAGCTCATGGAAGCAAACACCGGCAGGCGGGAATGTTCCCTGACCGCCAGCAGCGCGGCTTTCAGCTCGTACAGGTCGGTCATCGTCTCAAGAAAGACCAGGTCGGCGCCGGCCTTGACGCCGGCTTCCACCACCTGGGCAAACTGGTCCACCGCGTCCTCGAACGCCAGGGTGCCGGCCGGGGCCAGCAGCTCCCCCAGCGGGCCGACATCCAACGCCACCAGCGCGCCGGTCTCGTCGGCGGCGGCGCGGGCGCAGGCGATGGACGCCGCAACCACCCGGTCCACCGTGCAGCCGGCGCCGGCCAGCTTGCGCGGGTTGGCGCCAAAGGTGTTGGCGCACAGGATCTCGGCCCCGGCCCGGGCGTAATCCCGATGGATGGCGGTGAGGGTCTCCGGCATGGTCAGTGCGGCAAGCTCCGGCTTTTGGCCGGGCTGCAGGCCGCGGGCGGTCAGCTGGGTGCCCATGCCGCCGTCCAGAAAGACAAAGCGGCTGCGGGCAAAAATATCAGTCAGTTGCACAGGTGGTCCCCCTTTTTCGGTAGGCGCAGTCGCCGCGCAGCGCGCAGGTGGCGCAGCCGGCCTTTGCGCCGGTGACCGGATGGTCGGCGGTGCCAAGGATGGCGGTGACGCTTTTGCGGGGCGTCATCAGGTATTCGGGCGTCAGGCAGAGGCCGATGCCCCGCACGGTATCCAGTGCCAGGCACAGCTCCTGCTGCAGCGCCAGCGGACAGTCGCCGTAGCCGGGCGAGTAGCGGCCGGTCATATGCAGCCCCTGCGCGGCGACGGCGGCGCGGATCTCGGCCTCAAACTTGTCGCAGACCTGTTCCAGCAGCACCGAGGCCACCGCGTCGGCCACCGCGCCCAGCGCCACGTCCTGCAGGCAAAGCCGCCGCAGCGCCGCGTCGGCGCCGCTGCCCAGCGTAGCGGCCATCAGCACCAGGCCGGTGCAGCCCTGCAGGTGGCGGGCCAGGTCGCGCCCCGCCCCCGCCAGCGGCAGCGCCGAGAGGGGCAGCCGCCGCCAGACGCCCCGCGGCGCGGCGGCGGCGCGCAGGGCGGATCCGGCCCCGGCCAGCAGCCGGGCGGTGCCGTCGTCGGGCGTCCACCCGGCCGCGCCCAGGTAGCGCAGCGCGGTCCCGGTATCCAATTGCGGGGGCAGCGTCAGTTCCATGGCAGCTCCTTCCGGCAAACAGGTGCAGGTGTTTTGGGCGATGCGGCTTGATGCGGCTTACAGCAGGTCGCGGATGCCGTCGTAAACGGCGGCGGCCACGCCGGCGTCGTTCATGGCGTAAAGATGGACGCCGTCTGCGCCGCCCTCGATCAGGTCCCGCAGCTGTTCCACCGCATACTCGATGCCGGCCTGATACAGCGACTGGGGGTCGTCCTGCCAGCGGGAGATCATGCGGGTGAAGGCGGAGGGCAGGCTGGCGCTGGACAGCGCCACCGTGCGCTCGATCTGGCTGCGGCGGACGATGGGCATGACGCCGGCCGAGATGGGCAGCGTGACGCCGGCCTTGCGGGCCATGTTCAAAAAGCGGTAGTATTTGCCGTTGTCAAAAAACAGCTGGCTGACCAGATGCGACGCGCCCGCCTGCTGCTTGTGGCGCAGGTTGGCCACATCGGCGGCGAGCGATTCCGCTTCCGGGTGGCCTTCCGGGTAGCAGGCGCCCGCAAAGCTGATGTCCGGCGCAGTGTCGCGGATAAAGTCCATCAGGTCGCAGGCATGGTGGAAGTCGGGGCTTTCGGGCCGCAGCGGGGTGCGGTCGCCCCGCAGAGCCAGCACGTCCCGCACGCCGGCGGCGCGCAGGGCTTCCAGCTGGGCGGCGGCCTTCTGCCGGTCGCTGCCCATGCACAGCACATGGGCCAGCGGCTGGATGCCCAGCTCGTTTTTGAGGAAGCTGGCCACCTGCACCGACGACACCCCGCCGGCCGAGCCGCCTGCGCCGTAAGTGACGCTGATAAAGTCCGGGTCCAGCGCCTTCATGCGGCGCAGGGTGTCCTGCATGGCGGCAAATCTGGTGGTCTGCTTGGGCGGGAAGCACTCGATGGAAAAAACGCAGGGTTTCTGCCGGTACAGCTGCGAGATGGCAGACATGGGGTTCACTCTCCTTTTTGCGGGGTGTGTTTCACGCGGCGCGGGCGGCGTCAGGCCGCCGGGGCAAGGGCGCCGCTGTCATCGGCGGTGCAGTGGATCTGCAGGCCGTTTTGGTCGTAGACGGCGGTGACGGCGCCGTCCTGGTCGGTGCGGTAAAAATCGGCGCCGGCGGCCAGGACGCGCTCCACCACCTCGGCGTGGGGGTGGCCGTAGTCGTTGTCCAGACCGCAGCCGGCCACCACGACCTGCGGCGAAACGGCGTCCAGAAACGCCTGGGTGTTGGAGGTATTGGAGCCGTGATGCCCGGCTTTGAGCAGGTCGGCCTGCAGCCCGGCGCCGCAGCGGGACACCAGCTGTTCTTCCAGATCAGCCTCGGCGTCGCCGGTGTCCACAAAGGCGAAGCTGCCGGCGGTGTAGCGCAGACAGAGCGAGAGATTGTTTGCGTCGATGGCGTCCCCCTCGTTTTGCGGCTGTTCCCCGGCCTGCAATACGGTCAGCGTGCCGCCGCCCAGGGCAAAAGTGTCGCCGTCCAGCGCCACATACATGGGCACGCCGTTGTCGGCGGCCGCGGCCAGCGTGCGGTCCAGGGCGGAAGATTCCTCGTCGTATTCGGTCAGGTCGGGCAGGATCAGCAGGCCGGTGTCAAAGCTTTCCAGCACCTGCGGCATGCCGCCGATGTGGTCGGCGTGGGGGTGGGTCATGACCAGATAAGCCAGCTCGTCCACGCCGGCGGCGCGAAGGGCGGCCACCAGCGAGTCGGCCGAGTCCGGCGTGCCGGCGTCGATCAGGCAGAACTCGCCGTCCTGGCAGATCAGCACCGAATCCCCCTGCCCCACGTCCAGAAACGTCACGCTGGTCTGGCCGGATGCAACGATCTCGGCGTCGGGGGCGTTGTCCGCCACGCCCAGCATATCGTACAGCTGACCCCAGGTGGGCAGCACGCCCTGCCCGCCGTAGTGCTCCACCGCAAAGGCAAGCACGGCCGCCGCCACCCCCAGCAGGCCGCACAAAACGGCGACGATGCGGCGGTGGTCGGCTTTGGGGCGGCGCTTGCGGGAACGGGACATGATGGCTCCTTTTTTTTGTATCAGACGGGGTCCGGCGGGGCAAAACGGGACGGCCGCAGGCTCCGCAAACGGAGCGGGCAGGGCAGGCCCCCAGGGGGAGGCTTACTCCTCGTCCTGGCCGCCCAGCTTGCGCTCCTGCCACTGGGCGCGGGTGACCAGCACCGCACGGGGCTTGGCGCCCTCATAGGGGCCGATGACACCCTCCTGCTCCATCTGGTCCATGATGCGGGCGGCGCGGGCATAGCCCAGCTTGCAGCGGCGCTGCAGCAGGCTGGTGGAGGCCTGTCCGGCCTCGATGACGCACTCCACCGCCTGGTCGAACATCGGGTCGCGGGCGGAGCCGCCGTCGGCGTCGTCGCCGGGATCGTGGCCGCCCTTTTCGGCCACGGCGCGGCGCTCCATCTCGGCGATCATCTCCTCGTCGTACTGGGCGGAGCTGGTGGTCTTGATAAAGTTGAGCACCGCGCTGATCTCCTCGTCAGTGACGTAGGTGCCCTGGATGCGGGTGGGCTTGGCCGCGCCCACCGGCAAAAACAGCATATCGCCGTTGCCCAGCAGCTTTTCGGCGCCGCCGGCATCCAGGATGGTACGGCTGTCGATCTGGCTGGACACCGCAAAGGCGATGCGGCTGGGGATGTTGGCCTTGATCAGGCCGGTGATCACGTCCACGCTGGGGCGCTGGGTGGCGATGATCAGGTGGATGCCCGCGGCGCGGGCTTTCTGCGCGATGCGGCAGATGTAGTCCTCCACCTCCTTGCCGGCCACCATCATCAGGTCGGCCAGCTCGTCGATGACGATGGCGATATAGGGCAGGTGTTCCAGCACCGGGGACTGAGCGGCCAGCTTGTTGTAGCTCTTGATGTCGCGGACGTTGTTTTCGGCAAACAGTTTGTAGCGGCGCTCCATCTCGGCGACGGATGCGCCCAGCGCGCCGGCGGCCTTGCGCGGCTCGGTGACCACCGGCATCAGCAGATGGGGGATGCCGTTGTACTCGGCCAGTTCCACCACCTTGGGGTCGATCAGGATCAGCTTGACGTCCTCCGGCGAGGAGCGGAACAGGAAGCTGATGATGATGGAGTTGACGCAGACCGATTTGCCGCTGCCGGTGGAGCCGGCGATCAGCAGATGGGGCATCTTGCAAAGGTCGGCCACCTGGGCGGTGCCGGCGATGTCCTTGCCCAGCGCCATGGTCAGCGGAGATTGCATGTTGATATAGTTGGGCGACTCGAACACGCTGCGGATGTTGACTGCCGCGCGGATGCGGTTGGGCACCTCGATGCCCACGGCGGGCTTGCCGGGGATGGGGGCCTCGATGCGCACGCCGGCGGTGGCCAGGTTCAGTGCGATGTCGTCGGCCAGGTTGGTGATGCGGCTGATCTTGACGCCGGCCTGGGGCTGCAGCTCGTACCGGGTGACCGACGGGCCGCGGCAGATATCCATGATGCGGGTCTTGACGCCGAAGCTGTCCAGCGTGCGCACCAGGGTGTCGGCGTTTTTCTTCATCTCGCGGGCGGCGCCGGCGTCGTCCTCCGGCTTGTTGGGGTTGAACAGGTTGAGCGACGGGTAGCAGTAGGGCTGCACCTCGGCCTGGGCCAGCTCGGCCAGGCTGGGCTGCCGGCCGGCGGCAGCCTCCCCGTCACCGGGGGCTGCCGCAGCCACGGCGGCGGCCCGCGGCGGCGTGTGGACAGGCTCCGACGCCGTGTTGCCGGCGCCGGATACCCGCAGGCGGGAGATGCCGTCCGCCTCCTCGGCGGCCGGTTCGGCGGGCGCGGCGGGGGCCGCAGGGGGCGCGGGGGGCGCCGTCCGCCCGGCCAGCACGTCGCTGATGGGCACGCCGGCGTTCCAGGCGGCCTGGGCGGCGTCAAAGCTGCCGCCCAGCGTGGGGATCACATCCCGCGTGCCCATGGGGTCGGGCTGCGGCGCAGGCTGCACCGTGGCGCGCTGGGCTTCCACATCCAGGCGGATCTCGCCCACGCTGTCCTCGTCGGCCTCGTCGGGGATGCCGGCCATGGCCCTGCGGATCAGGTCGTCCAGCTCGCCGGAGGTGGTCGGCTCCGGTTCGGGCGCGGCCTCCAGATGCAGCGAGAAATCCTCCTCCGGTTCCGGCTCCGCCGGGGCGGCGGGCCGGGGTGCCGGCTGGCGGTTTTTGCGGCCCAGCTGCTTGAGCGGGTCCAGGCCAAAGGTGCCGCCGGGGCCGATCTCCACCGGCTCCAGCGGGTCGTGCTCCAAAGCCTCGTGCAGCACCTGGTCGGCGCGGTCGGGGCCCAGGTCCACGTCAAAGGCGGCGCGCTGGTCGGCCTGCGGCATGACCGGGGCGGCCCCGGATACCGCGGGCTGGCCGGGCCGGGCCGGGCGGGGGGCGGCAGGCTGCTGCGCCGCCCGGCGGCGGGCCAGGCGGGCCTCGTCCTGCTCCAGGTAAGGCTCGGCGTCAAAAGCCGGGTGATGGGGCTGGTCGGCGGGCTGCGTGTCGGGCAAAGCGCCGGTCAGGTTCTCGATGGGTTCCTCCTCCGGGCCGCCGGCAAACAGCTGGGTGTCGTACTCGGTCTCGCCGGCCTCGGCTTTGGCGCGGGCTTCCTTCAGGCGGGCGGACTGGTAGGCGATAAACTGCACCACATCCTTTGGCGTGACGGCAAAAAAGACCATCAGCCCGGTGATAAACAGCAGGATCATCACAAAGTTGGCGGCAGGGCGGCCGCACAGCGCCACCAGGCTTGCGCCGATGGCGCCGCCGAACACGCCGCCCGCCCAGAACCGGGTCTGGCCCCAGGCAAACAGCGTCTGCACCACCTGCACAAAGTTGGAGTCCCCCACCGTAAAGCTGGAGAACACCACCGGCACGCTGCTGCACACCAGCGCCAGCAGCAGCGTTTTGGCCAGGAACTTGCCCACCAGATAGCCCGAAGCCATCAGATAGGCCACATACAAAAGCAGCGGCCCCACAAAGTAGGTCAGGATGCCGAACACCCCGAACAGACAGCCGCGCACCAGGTTCCAGGCGGCCTGCCCCGGAACGACCACCAGCGCGATGGCCAGCACGCCCAGCGCCGCCACCAGAATGCTGCCCATAACGCCGGAGCGTTCCTCCCGGCGCCGGGTACGGCGGGAAGCCGGCTTGCCGGAACTGCTGCTGCGCCCCGATCCGCTTTTGCTGCGCGCGGAGCTGCTGCGCGTGCCGGAGCTGCGCCCGGCCGAGGACGGCCGCTGCGCGGAAGATTTTGCCGACGATCTGCCGGAACGAGATTGTGCCATGATGCATGTACCCCTCTTGCTGAAAGCGCCCCGGCCCTTTAGCGGCGGGCGCATACGATGTTCTATGTATCCGGGGCGGCGCGCCGGCAGGCGGTGCGCTGTCCCCTGTTTTCCAGTTTCAATCGAAATCTATGGTCTTTTATTTTAGCATGAAATTCCGGTCTTGTAAAACCGCGCGGGGCCATATTGGCCGGGCGCGGCGTAAAAAATCCGGCCGGGACGGCAGGGCGTTTTTGTCGACTTTCACAATAGTTGACGTTTCAGCGAGCGTTATCGATCTCGCGGTAGAGGTAGGCCAGCGCGTCGCCCAGGCCGCCCAGCGCGTCGATCAGCCCCTCGTCCACCGCCTGCTGGCCGTTGAGCACGGTGCCCATGTCCATGACCAGCTCGCCGGTGTTGTGCATCAGCTGCACAAACCGCTCGGCCGAGATGCCGGAATGCCCCGACACAAAGCTGACGATGCGTTCCTGCATCTGCTCAAAGTAGCGCATGGTCTGGGGCACGCCCAGCACCATGCCGGAATGCCGCACCGGGTGCACCGTCATGGTGGCGGTGGGCACGATAAAGCTGCGCCGGGCCGACACCGCCAGCGGGATGCCGATGGAGTGCCCGCCGCCCAGCACCAGCGTGGCGCTGGGCTTGGACAGGCCGGCGATCAGCTCCGCCAGCGCCAGGCCGGCCTCCACATCGCCGCCCACCGTGTTCAGGATCACCAGCAGGGCCTCGATCTCGGGGTCCTCCTCAATATCCACCAGCTGGGGGATGACGTGCTCGTACTTGGTGGTCTTTTGGTTGTCGGGGGCAAAGCTGTGGCCCTCGATGGTGCCGATGACGGTCAGGCAGTGGATGGTGTGGCTGCCGCGGGTGGCCGCCACGATGCCGCTCTCGGCGATCAGTTCCTGCTCTTTCTGTTTCTGCATGGCGTCCTGCCGGGGGGCAGGCTTTGCCGGTTTCTGGCTCATGGAAATACCTCCTTGCATTGCCGGCGCAGCGCCGGACATCTTCTGGGAAAGTATGCCCAGAAGCTTTCCCGCTTATTTGTTGCACCGGCGGCGGAGAGCGCCCCAAAGGCCAAAAACTTAGACAAAAAATTGACAAACGCTTTTGAAATGATTATACTGTTTTTGTGAGATATGCTGTTTCCGGGTTCGGCCGGCAGCTGCGCACAGCCGTTTTGAACCCTTTGCAAGGCGCAAAGTCCGATATGGGGAGGTGCACGTATGCCCGCGCAAAACAAAGTATCGCTGCCCGTGATCAAACGGCTGCCCAAGTATTACCGCTATCTGGTAAGCCTTTCTGCCGACGGGCGGGACAAGGTGTCCTCCAGCGAGCTGGCCCGCATGATGGGCACCACCGCCAGCCAGGTGCGGCAGGATTTTAACTGCTTTGGCGGGTTTGGCCAGCAGGGCATCGGCTACAAGGTGGACGTGCTGCTGGAAGAGATCGGCCGCCTGCTGTTTGGCAGCGGCGAGCTGCTGCCCACCATCCTGATCGGCGCCGGCCGGCTGGGCAACGCGGTGTCCAGCTTTATCGCCCGCGACACCAACGGCTACCGGCTGATCGCCGCCTTTGACATCAACCCCGACCTGGTGGGCCGGGAGATGAGCGGCGTGACCATCCGCCCGCTGGAGGAGCTGGAATCCTTCTGCCGGGAGTACAAGCCCGTTGTGGCGGTGCTGTGCGTGCCCCGCCAGAGCGCGGTGGAGGTAAGCGGCGAACTGGTGCGGCTGGGGTTGAAAGGGTTTTGGAATTTCAGCCACTACGACCTTTCGGTGGAGCACCCGGAGGTGACCGTCGAGAACGTCCATCTGGGCGACAGCCTGATGAGCCTGGGCTACCGCCTGCGCAACAGCGGCATGTGACCCAAACGCCGCCCCTGCGATCTGCCCCGTCCCCGGCCCATGCGCCGGGCCTGTTCCCTGCCAGCCGCAGACTGCGGCTGGCAGTTTTGCTGCGGCGGATTGCAATTTGCCGCCGATCCCGTATAATAGAAAAGAATCTGGCGCGGGCACCGCGCAAAAACGGAGGAATTCCCTGATGGCAAAACTCTATTTCCGATACGGCGCGATGAACAGCGGCAAGACGACGGCGCTTTTGCAGGTGGCGTTCAACTACAAGGAGCGGGGCATGCGGGTGCTGATTTTGAAACCCGCGGTGGACACCAAAGGCGGAGACCAGCTGGTGTCCCGGCTGGGCGTTGGGCGCAAGGTGGACGCGCTGGTCACCCCCGACCGGGATGTTTTCGCGCTGGTGGAGGCAGACCGGAACGGCAATGGCCCCCTGGCCTGCGTGCTGTGCGACGAAAGCCAGTTTTTCACCCCCGAACAGGTGGAGCAGCTGTTCCGCGTGACGGTGGACCTGGGCATCCCGGTGATCTGCTACGGCCTGCGCGCCGATTTCATGATGAAAGGGTTCCCCGGCTCCACCCGGCTGCTGGAACTGGCCCACACCATCGAGGAGATGAAAACCATCTGCGCCTGCGGGCGCAAGGCCACCTGCAACGGCCGCAAGGTCAACGGGCAGTTCGTGTTCGAGGGCGAGCAGATCGCCATTGACACGGTGGATCATGTGGAATACGAAAGTCTCTGCCCCCAGTGCTGGTACCGGGAGTACCGCGCCTATCAGAAGCGTCAGGGCAAAACCGGCGGGTAAGCCCCGCCCGGATGCCCGGCGGACGATCTGCAACGACAAAAGCCGCACCGGCGTCCCCTTCCCCTTTGACGGGGCGGGACGCCGGTGCGGCTTTGTTGTCTGCCGGGCCTGATCCCCCGGCGGGTCATTCTTCGGGGCGGTCCTGCGGCCGGCCTTGTCCGCCGAACAGCCGGCTGTCCAGCCAGGCAAGCTCGTCGGCAAACAGTTCGGCGCGGTTGGTCTCGTTGTGCATCTCGTGGCGGCCGCCCTCGTAGATCTGGCAGGTCAGGTCCTGCATGCCGGCGTCGCCCAGGCGGGCGTAGACCTCGCGCACGCCGCTGCCGTAATCCCCCACCGGGTCGTCGGTGCCGGCCACCAGCAGGACGGGCAGATCTTTGGGCAGGGACGCCGCCCATTTGCGGCTGCTGACGTGGGTCAGCGCGGTGAGCATATCCCGGTAGGCCGCCGCGGTAAAGTTGAACTGGCAGCCGGAGTCGGCGTCGTAGGCGGCAACCACAGCCGGGTCGCGGCTGATCCAGGCATTGTGCGAGACCGCATCCGGAATGCGCCTGCAATAACTGCCGGTCTGCGCACGGATGATCAGCGCCGAGTGGTATCTCTGCCCGGCCACCGCTGCCGTCACACGGGCCAGCGCCAGCCCCAGCCGGTTGCGGAGCGAGGGGCCCGCGGTGCCGCTGAGGATCAGCGCGTCGATGGTATCCGGCCAGAGTTCGGCATACCAGCGGGCAAAAAAGCTGCCCATGCTGTGGCCGTACAGCACCACCGGCAGACCGGGGAACCGCTGATGCAGCTTGTCGTTCATGGTTTTTAAGTCCGCCAGGATGCAGCGGTAGCCGTTTTTGTCGGCAAAGTGGCCGCGATCCTCCGGCGGTGCGCTGGCGCCGTGGCCCAGGTGGTCGTTGCCGGCCACCGCAAAGCCCTGCGCCGTGAAAAAGTCGATCAGATGCCAGTAGCGGCCGATGTACTCGCACATGCCGTGGCTGATCTGGATCACGGCGCGGGGCGCCGCGCCGGGCAGCGTGTACAGGTAACCGGCGATGATGTGGTTTTTGTCCGCCGACGGGTATTGCAGCGGCTCGCAGTTGGGCTGCGTCATAGTGTGTCCTCCCCTGCTGTGCAGGTCCGGGGTGAATGGGCGGGCGCGGTCAGAATCGTTCGACGCCGTCGGCCGTAACGCGGGCGTAGACCAGCGGCGGCAGCGCGGGCTTTGTGTCCGACAGGATCAGCCCGCCGCGGTACATTTCCTCCGCCGCCGGGAACAATGCCGGGTCGTCGGCATAGAAGGTGCAGATGGCGTCGCCGGGGCGGACGCAGTCGCCCAGCTTTTTGTGCATGACGATGCCGGCGGCAAAGTCGATGGCGTCCTCCTTTTTGATGCGGCCGGCGCCCAGCAGCACGCTGGCGTTGCCGATCTTCTCCACGTCGTTTTTGGCGATGTAGCCCTCGCCCTGGGCGGTCAGGGCATAGCGGTACTTTGCCGCGGCCAGCTTGCCGGGGTCGTCGATGCAGGCGGTGTCGCCACCCTGGGCCGCGAACATCTGGCGGCACTTGACAAAGGCGGTGCCGTCGGCCAGGGCGCGCTCGGCCAGGGCGCGGCAGGCAGTCAGGTCCCCCCTGCCCGCCAGTACCAGCATATTCGACGCCAGCTGCAGGCAGACCTCGGTCAGGTCGGCAGGGCCGCGGCCCTTTAGCACCGCAATGCTCTCGGCCACCTCCAGCGCGTTGCCGATGTTGTGGCCCAGGGGCTTGTCCATATCGGTGATGAGGGCGGCCACCTTGCGGCCGTGGGCGGTGCCGATGGAGACCATCAGCCGGGCCAGCTCGATGGCATCGTCCAGGTTTTTCATGAACGCGCCGTCGCCCATGGTCACGTCCAGCAGGATGGCGTCGGAACCGGCCGCCAGCTTTTTGCTCATGATGGAGGAGGCGATCAGCGGGATGCATCCCACGGTGGCGGTCACGTCCCGCAGGGCGTAGAGCTTTTTGTCCGCCACGGCGATCTGGCCGCTTTGGCCGATGACCGCGATGCCGATGTCGTTGACCTGGCGGAAAAATTCCTCCTGCGTCAGGCTGGTGCGGGTGCCGGGCACCGACTCCATCTTGTCGATGGTGCCGCCGGTGTGGCCCAGGCCGCGGCCGCTCATTTTGGCGATCTTGACGCCGCAGGCCGCCACGATGGGCGCAATGACCAGCGTAGTCTTGTCGCCCACGCCGCCGGTGGAATGCTTGTCCGCCTTGACGCCGGCAATGGCCGAGAGATCGACCATATCGCCGGAGCGGGCCATCACCTCGGTCAGCACCGCGGTCTCCTCGTCCGTCATGCCCCGCAGATAAATGGCCATCAGCAGGGCGCTCATCTGGTAGTCAGGCACGTCGCCGGACACATAGCCGTTGACCGCAAAGGCGATCTCGGCCCGGTCCAGGACGCCGCCGTCCCGCTTTTTGGCGATGATGTCATACATACGCATGGTGGGTACTCCTTTGTTTGCGGCGCGATCCTGCGCCAAAAAGCGCGAACGCCCGGCCCGCAGGGTTCCGGGCCGGGCGTTCGCCGGTTATTGTTGTGTGTGCAAAGCGTACAAAGGTCAGCGGGAGCCTTTGTCGTAGGGGATGCCCTCCGCCTTGGGGGCTTTGGACTTTTTGGAAGTGAAGATCAGAACGATCATGGTGACGATATAGGGCAGCATCTGGTACAGGTTGGAGATGTCCCGCACGCCCTCGAACTTGGGCAGGAAGGCCAGCGAACTGTTGTAGGCCGCAATGACCTTGAACAGCGCAAAGAACACCGCCGAACCCAGGATGGGCAGGGGTTTCCAGTTGCCGAAGATCATGACCGCCAGCGCCAGGAAGCCGTAGCCGCCCACGTCGGAGTTAAAGCCGCTGCCGGCCGCCACCGTGTAGGCCAGGCCGCCGATGCCGCCCAAAAAGCCGGAGAGCAGCACGCCGGCATAGCGCATGCGGTAGACGTTGATGCCCACCGAGTCCGCCGCCTGGGGATGCTCGCCGCAGGCGCGCAGCCGCAGGCCGAACCGGGTCTTGTACAGCACGATGTACGAGACGATCAGCAGGATGATGGCGATGGGGGTGGTCAGGTAAAAATACTTGAAGAACAGCGTATCCCAGAAGCTCTGGCCCTCGATGGGGGCAAGGCCCACCGTCTCGCGGGTGATGCGCACCCAGCGGGGGATGCTGATGGTGGTCAGGCCCTGGCCCTGGATAGCCCAGGTCAAAACCACCGCAAAGGCGGGGGCAAACTGGTTGAGCGCGGTGCCGCCGATGGTCTGGTCGGCTTTGAGGTTGATGGCGGCAAAGGCCAGAAGCAGCGAGAAGATCATGCCGCACAGGCCGGCCACCAGGATGGCGATGAACATGGCCAGCTGGGGGTGCGCCGCGCCGAAGCCGTTCTGGTCAAAGGCCTGCAGCGTAAAGCAGGCGAACAGCGCGCCGATGATCATCATGCCTTCCAGGGCGATGTTGATGACGCCGGAATGTTCCGAGAACATGCCGCCCAGCGCCACCAGAAGAAGCGGCACGGCAAAAACCACCGTAAGACTGATAATATTGGCAAGTACGATCATTTCCCGTCCGCCTCCTTCTCTTTGCGGCGGCTGAGCGCCCTGGTAATGACGCCGCGCATCAGCAGTGCGAAGGCCGCCAGATAGATGATGACTGCAATGACGATGTCGGTGGTCTCCGGCGAGTAGTTGGGCTGCATGGCCGAGCCGCCCACCTGCAGGTAGCTGACAAACAGCGAGCTGAAGATGGTGCCGATGGGGTTGGAGTTTGCCAGCAGCGCCACCGGGATGCCGTTGAAGCCCATGTCCAGAATGGACTTGGTGATGACGTACTGGACGGTGCCCGCCAGATAGTAGATGCCGCCGCCCAGGCCGGACAGCGCGCCCGCAATGACCATGGACAAAACCACGTTGCGCTTGGCGTTGATGCCGGCGTACTGCGAGGCGTCCTTGTTCAGGCCGCAGGCCTTGAGCTCATAGCCGAAGGTGGTCTTTTGCAGGACCACCCAGACGACGATGGCGACCAGAATGGCGATCAGGATGCTGATGTTGATCCAGGGGGAATCGCCGAACAGCTTTTCCAGCCCGCCGGTGGGGATGATGGCGCCGGGGTTGGCCGCGCTGAGCGCCGCCGTGCGGTCCGAGTTGGATGCGCCCCAGGCGGAGGCCAGCATAATGGGCATATTGGCAAAGACCAAGTTGACCAGGTACATGCCGATCCAGTTGAACATGATGGAGGTAATGACCTCGTTGACGTTGAACAGCGCCTTGAACAGGCCGGGGAAAACGCCCCAAACAGCGCCGCCCGCCATGGATGCCAGCAGGCAGACATACCAGGGCATCTGGAACTGGATGGCAAACAGCAGGGCGAAAAAGACGCCCAGGGTATACTGGCCCGGCGCGCCGATGTTGAACAGGCCGGTCTTAAAGGCAAAGCCCACCGAAAGGCCGCACATCATCAGCGGCGCCGCCTGGTACAGCACCTGCGAGAAGCTGTTCAGGCTGGAAATGCCGCGGGTCAGCATCGAGTTCATGCCGGCAAGCGCCGCGTCCGGTTTTAAGATCACCAGCAGGACAAAGCCCAGGATCAGGCCGACCACGATGGACAGCAAACTGGCCAGCACGCCGACCAGCGCGCCGTTTTGGGAAAGAGGCTTGCGCTGCTTTTTCATGCCTGTCCCTCCTTCTGCTTTTTGCCGCCGGCCATATACAGACCAAGCTCCTGCACGGTGGTGGTTTTGGGGTCAAACTCGCCCACGATCTCGCCCTCGTAGATGACCAGGATCCGGTCGGAGAGGTTCATCACCTCGTCCAGCTCCAGGCTGACCAGCAGCACGGCCCGGCCGGCGTCACGCTCGGCCACCAGCTGCTTGTGGATATACTCGATGGCGCCCACGTCCAGGCCGCGGGTGGGCTGGACCGCCACCAGAAGCTGGGGGTCCTTGTCGATCTCGCGGGCGATGATGGCTTTCTGCTGGTTGCCGCCGGACATGCTGCGGGCGATGGTATCCGCGCCCTGGCCGCTGCGCACGTCGTACTGCTGGATCAGGCGGTCAGCGTACTTGCGCACCTCGCCGGCGCGGATGAAGCCGTGGTTCTGGAACTGCGGCTGCCAGTAACGCTGAAGGACCAGGTTTTCGCCCAGCGTGTAGTCCAAAATCAGGCCGTGCTTGTGGCGGTCCTCCGGGATATGGCTCATGCCGGCCTTGGAGCGGTCGCGGATGGGCGCGGCGGTGATGTCCTGGCCGCACAGGCGGATGCTGCCGCCGGTGACTTTTTCCAGGCCGGTGATGCCGAACACCAGCTCGCTCTGGCCGTTGCCCTCGATGCCCGCGATGCAGACGATCTCGCCGGCGCGCACGTCGAAGGAAACGCCCTTGACCGCGTTGTTTTTGTGCACGCGGCTGGGCACCACCAGGTCGCGCACTTCCAGGATGTTCTCGCCCGGCTCCATCGGCTTTTTCTCGACGGCGAACTCGACGTCGCGGCCGACCATCATGCGGGAGAGTTCCTCCTTGGTGGTACTGGCGATCTCGACCGTGCCCATATAGCGGCCCTTGCGCAGCACGGTGCAGCGGTCGGCCACCGCCATGATCTCGTTGAGCTTGTGGGTGATGAACAAGATGCTCTTGCCCTCGGCCTTGAACCCGCGCATGATCTCCATCAGCTCGTCGATCTCCTGCGGGGTCAAAACGGCGGTGGGCTCGTCAAAGATCAGGATCTCGTTGTCGCGGTACAGCATCTTGAGGATCTCGACACGCTGCTGCATGCCGACCGAGATATCCTCCACCAGCGCGTCCGGGTCGACGCGCAGGCCGTACTTTTCGCTCAGGGTCATGACCTTTTTGCGGGCCGCGTCCTTTTGCAGAAAGCCCATCCTGGTATCCTCGACGCCGAGGATGATGTTGTCCAGCACCGAAAAGCACTCCACCAGTTTGAAATGCTGGTGCACCATGCCGATGCCCAGGCGGTTGGCGTCGTTGGGGTCCTTGATGCGGACCTCTTTCCCGTCCTTTTTGATCACACCCTTTTCCGGCTGATACAGGCCGAACAGAACGCTCATCAAGGTGGACTTGCCGGCGCCGTTCTCGCCCAGCAGCGCGTGGATCTCGCCGCGGCGCAGCTGGAGCGTAATGTCATCATTGGCCTTGATACCGGGGAACTCTTTGGTGATGTTCAGCATCTCAATGACAAAATCCTCTGCCAATGGGTGCCTACCCCCTTTCTCCTGCTTGGGGGACCCGGTTCCGCCGGCGGCGCAGGGCTGACCGATGTACAGACAGCAAACGAGCGCCGATGCCGCAACAGTTGCAGCCGGCGGAACAGGTCCTTTGTTTACTCTTTGTTCATATTATATCGAACATCGGCGCTTTTTACAAGGTTTTGGGGCAAAAAATCAAACTTGTTGTACAAAGTTTTTGAATAGTACGACTTTTTCAGCAACACTCCACGCCCTGCCGCCTGTTCCCTGCCGCTGCGGCAAACGGCGGAGCGGCAGCGGTCTCCCCTGCCCGCGCTGTCCCGGCAGCGCAGCGGGCGGAACACAAAACGCCGGCCCGGCAGGGGCAGATCTCCCCCGCCGGGCCGGCGTTTTGTCTTTGGATGGATTTTATGGTTTTGCCGTCAGACGGCTGCGGATGCCGTCAAACCCGCACAGGCAATCAGCGGATCTCGACGCCCAGGCGGTATTTCAGGTTGCCCAGGATCTTTTTGACGTAGCGGTCCACCTCGGCGTTTTCCAGCGGCTTGCCGGCGGGGACAAAGTGCAGGGTAAAGGCCATGCTCTTTTTGCCCTCGCCCAGCTGCTCGCCGCGGTAAATGTCAAACAGCTGGATCTCGCCCACATGGGGGCAGGCCTTGTGCATCTCGCTGACGATGTCGCCGCAGGTCACGGCCTCGTCGGCCACCAGGGCCAGGTCGCGGCTGACCACATCGAACTCCGGGATGGGCTTGTAGCGCAGGTTGGCGTCGGCCAGCGCCGAGAAGGCGACGTAGTCGATCTCGCCCAGGTAGATGTTCTGGTGGTTCTTGCTGTCCTTGGGCAGCTTGAGCTCTGCGGTGACGTCGTTGGCCAGCTTGCCGAAGCAGCCGATGCGCTGCCCCTTGCAGAGGATGCGGGCCGAGATGCCGGGGTGCAGCCAGGGGGTATCATCCGCGCGCTGGTAGTCGAACGTCAGGCCGAACTGCTCGGCCAGGGCCTCGACCGCGCCCTTGACCCGGAAGAAGTCCTCGTCCTCACCCCAGGCCACAAAGCCCAGGTGCAGGCGTTCCTCCGGCAGCTCGGTGACGGGCAGCTGTTTGGGGAGATAGATGTTGGACAGCTCGAACAGGCGGCCGGAAGCGTTGCCGTTTTTCAGGTTGGTGACGGCGGCGTTCAGCAGCGAAGGCGCCAGCAGCGTGCGCATGATGGTCAGGTTTGAGCTGATGGGGTTGAGAAGGCGGATGACCTTGCGCTCCGGCGCATCGGCGGCGATGTGCAGCGCGTCCAGGTCGGCGTCGGCGTAGAAGGACATGGTCTCGGCCTCGTAGAAGCCCTGGGCGCACAGCACCCGCTTTGCCTTGGCGCGGCGGCGCTGCTCGGCATCCAGGCCGCCGCCCGTAACGGTGGCGTCCTTGAGGAAGGTGGGCACGATATGCTCGTAGCCGTACTCGCGGATGACTTCCTCGGCCAGGTCGGGCTCGCCCACCTCGATGTCCTCGCGGTAGCGGGGGGCGACGACCTCCAGCCTGTCGCCGTCGCGCTCGACCTGGAAGTCCAGCCGGGTCAGGATGTCCACCACCGCGTCGGCGGGGACCTCGATGCCCAGGATGCGGTTGATGCCGCTGACGGTGGCCGAGATGTGCTTGCCCTCGCGGGGGGCGCCGGCGCTGACGTCAAAGGCACTGGCGGTGACCTCGCCGCAGCCCAGTTCCTGGATCAGGTGCAGCGCGCGGGCCATGCCCAGCTCGGCGGTGTACTCGGAGACGCCCTTCTCGTAGTGGCTGGAGGCGTCGGTGGACTGGCCCAGGCTGCGGGAGGTCTTGCGGATGCTGTCGCGGGCGAACTTGGCAGACTCGAACAGCAGCTGGGTGGTCTTGTCGGTGATCTCGCTGTTCAGGCCGCCCATAACGCCGGCCAGCGCCACCGGCTTGGCGCCGTCGCAGATGACCAGATTGCTTTCGCTCAGGGCAAACTCTTTGCCGTCCAGCGTGACGATGCTTTCGCCCTGCCGGGCGCGGCGGACGATGATCTGGCAGCTTTCCAGCGTGGACATATCAAAGGCGTGCATCGGCTGGCCGATCTCCAGCATGACATAGTTGGTGATGTCCACCACGTTGGAGATGCTGCGCAGGCCGCACAGCGCCAGGTGGCGCTTCATCCAGCGGGGGGACTGGCCGGGGGTGATGTTGCGCACATAGTGGCCCAGGTAGCGGGGGCACAGGTCGGGCGCCTCCACCGCGATGGAGAGGCGCGGGTCTTTGTAGTCGCTGGTGGTGTAGTCGGTGGCGGGCATCTTGAGGGGCTTGTTCAGCACGGCGGCCACCTCGCGGGCGATGCCCAGAACCGACTGGCAGTCGGCGCGGTTGGCGGTGATGGAGATGTCGAAGATATAGTCGTCCAGCCCCACCACCGGCACGATATCCTGGCCGGGGACGGTGTCCTTGGGCAGGTCCAGCAGGCCGTAGACCTCGGCGCCGGGGTACAGGTCCTCGTTCAGGCCCAGTTCCTCGCCGCTGCACAGCATGCCGTTGGACTCGACGCCCATCAGAGGCTTTGCCTTGATCTTGATACCGCCGGGCAGCGTGGCGCCGTCCAGCGCGGCGGGGGTGTGCATGCCCACATAGACGTTGGGCGCGCCGGTGCTGATCTGGATGTCATGGCCGTAGTCGCCGCAGTCCACCTTGCAGACGTGCAGGTGGGTGCCCTCCTGGGGCACGGCCTCGGTGACGACGCCGACGACGACGCGGCTGATCTCGGCTCCCAGGTCGATCAGCTCCTCCACCTCGAACCCGCAGGAGAACAGCTTGCTCTGCAGCTCCTGGGGGGTCACATCAATGTCCACATATTCTTTCAGCCAACTGAATGGTACTTTCATGGTGCGTTTCCTCCTTTTTACTTAATCCTTGAACTGTTTGAGGAAACGCAGGTCGTTTTCAAACAGCAGGCCGATGTTGTTGATGCCGTACTTGAGCATGGCAATGCGCTCGATGCCGATGCCGAAGGCCAGGCCGGAATAAACATTGGGGTCGATGCCGCAGTTTTCCAGCACGCTGTGGTGGACGATGCCGGCGCCCAGCACCTCGATCCAGCCGGTGTGCTTGCACAGCGGGCAGCCCTTGCCGCCGCACTCGAAGCAGGAGACGTCCACCTCGACGCTGGGCTCGGTGAAGGGGAAGTAGGACGGGCGCAGGCGGGTTTTGACGCCGGCGCCGAACAGCGCCTGCACAAACTGGTCCAGCATGCCCTGCAGGTCGCACAGGGTGATATGCCTGTCCACCACCAGACCCTCCATCTGGTGGAACATGGGCGAGTGGGTGGCGTCCGAGTCGGAGCGGAACA